>ERZ507062.2-NODE-2-length-282640-cov-10.7707_pt1 | contig 282640 bp, 208 predicted proteins | sample MGYA00513786_ERZ507062 | MGnify/ENA metagenome assembly ERZ507062 | reverse complement strand
CTGGCGGTCTATCTCTTGTTTTCGGTTGCTTGCTTCCTTACCGTACATGAGCATTTAAGCACGGGTGATATTGTGCTTGATTTTTTCTCAGGCTCAGCATCGACCGCCCATGCCATGTTCCTGCAGGAGCTCGGAAAAGATGATCGCTATCAGTTTATCCTTGTCCAGCTTCCAGAGCCTTGTGACCCGAAACGCGACGCCTACAAGGACGGGTATGAGACTCTCTGCGACATAGGCGAAGGACGCATTCGCCGCGCAGGCGACAAAATCAAAACCGAGCTCGAGGAATCCAACCGTCAACTCAAGCTTGGCGAGGGACCCAAGCAGCTTCCCGACATCGGCTTCCGTGTGTTCGAGCTCGATGAGTCCGGCATTGAGAAGCCCGAGCCCGGTCAGCTCCTCTTCGACGTGGTCAAGCCCGATCGCTCCGATATGGATATCGTCTTCGAGATGATGCTCAAATGGGGCCTCGAGCTCACGCTGCCCGTCGAGAAGTCTGAAGCCGCGGGCTATCCCATCTGGTCCGTCGCTTGCGACGAGCTCGTCTGCTGCATGTCCCGAGGCCTCACCATTGAGGCGCTCGAGGCCATCGCCGACATGGAGCCCAGGCGCGTTCTCATCCTCGATTCCGTCCTCGACGACACCCTCAAGCTCAACGCCGTGCAGATCTTCAAGCACGCCGGCGAGCGCATGGGCTGTGAGATCGAATTGAGGACGGTCTAGCATGGCGGCGCTCGAGTTCAAGTTCTCATCCGACCAGCAGCACCAGCTGGAGGCCATCGAAGCAACCTGCGACCTGTTCCGCGGACAACAATTTATTGGCAGCGTATTCTCCGCCGATTCCGGCCGCAAAGGCCAGACGGCAATCGGCGAGCTCATGGTCGGCCACGGCAACGAGCTTCGCGTGGCGCCGGGCCAGCTCCTCGACAACCTGCACGCCGTGCAGGAGGAGGGCTGCCTCCCGGCAACCGACGTCCTCACCGATGGGCGCCTGCGAGACTTCACCGTCGAGATGGAGACCGGCACCGGCAAGACCTACGTCTACATCCGCTCCATCTACGAGCTAAACCGCCGCTACGGCATCACCAAGTTCGTTATCGTCGTGCCGAGCGTGGCCATCCGCGAGGGCGTCCTCAAGAGCCTCCAGACCACCCGCAGGCACTTCGAGACGCTCTACGACCGCACGCCGCTCGACTACTTCGTGTACGACTCGAAGGACATGGGGCCGGTGGGTAACTTCGCCACGTCGAGCTCCATCCAGGTCATGGTCATCAACATCGACGCGTTCAACAAGGGCCTCGAGAAGGATGGCACCGCGAAGGAGGGCAACCTCTTCCACCGTCCCAGCGAGAAGCTCACCGGCGGCTTCAGCCCTCGCGAGCTCGTGAGCGCCTGCAAGCCCGTCGTCATCATCGACGAGCCCCAGAGCGTCGACAACACCAAGCAGGCCAAGGCCGCCATCAAGAGCCTGAACCCGCTGTTCGTGCTGCGCTACTCGGCCACGCACAAGCAGGCCTACAACATGATCTACCGCCTCACGCCGGTCGACGCCTTCGAGCGCCACCTGGTGAAGGGCATCTGCGTGGACTCGATCAAGGCCGAGGCGAACCTCAACGGCGCGTACGTGAGGCTCGAGTCCGTCAAGTCCGACCCGTTCTCCGCCAAGGTGTCCATCGACGTGCGCCAGGCCGACGGCACGCAGAAGCGCAAGGCCGTCACGGTGAAGACCGGCAACGACCTCTACCAGAAGAGCGGCGAGAACAGCGACTACGAGAGCGGCTGGGTGGTCAACAACATCGGCGCCGCAGTGGGCGACGAGTTCATAGAGTTCCAGAACGGCGAGGTGCTCGAGCTCGGCGAGGCGCTGGGCGACGTCAACGAGGAGGTCGTCAAGCGCGCGCAGATCCGCCGCACCATCGAGGACCACCTGGCCCGCCAGTTCGAGCTGTGGCCGCGCGGCGTGAAGGTGCTCTCGCTCTTCTTCATCGACCGCGTCGACCGATACCGCGTCTACGAGCCCGAAGTCCACGGCGGCCTGTACGCCCTGATGTTTGAGGAGGAGTACGCAGGTGCCCTGAACTCGAAGGCGCCTCGTCGCATCGCAAAGGCGGCGGGGATCGGCAAGGGCACGTGGCTCGAGTGCTACGAAGCCGTCGGCGCCCCGCTGGTGCGCGACCCCCACGCCGTGCACCAGGGATACTTCGCCAAGGACAAGAAGGGCAAGTTCAAGGACTCCAAGGGAGCCGCCGGCACCGCCGACGACGCCGGGGCCTTCGAGCTCATCATGCAGAAGAAGGAGACGCTCATCTCCTTCCCGGACGGCAAGGACGCGGACAAGGACGTCTCTTTCGTCTTCAGCCACTCCGCGCTCAAGGAGGGCTGGGACAACCCCAACGTGTTCCAGATCTGCACGCTCGTCGAGACAAAGGACAACCTGACCAAGCGCCAGAAGATCGGCCGCGGTCTGCGCCTGTGCGTGAACCAGGATGGCGAGCGCCTGTACGACCCAGAGGCGAACGTGCTCACCGTCATCGCGAACGAGAGCTACGACGACTTCGCCAACGGCCTGCAGAAGGAGCTTGAGGCTGAGGACTTCAAGTTCGGCGTCATCACTCCGGAGAGCTTCACGAAGGTCACGGTCAAGGGCGATGATGGCGTCGAGGAGCGCCTGGGCTACGAGAAGTCCAAGCAGGTCTACGACCACCTCGTCGCGACCGGCATGGTCGACGGCAAGGGCGCGGTGACGCCCGAGCTGAAGGCGGCCGCCGAGGAGGGCAAGGTCGAGCTCCCCGCCGAGCTCGAGCCTGCCAAGGAGCAGGTCGAGGCGATCATCATCCACAAGTCCCAGAGGGTCCAGATCCGTGACAAGGCCAAGGAGGTCTCGGTCGAGCTGCAGAAGGACGTCACGCTCGACCCTGCGTTCCAGGCCCTGTGGGACCGCATCCGCCAGCGCACGCGCTTCCAGGTCGAGGTCGACTCCGGCAAGCTCATCGAGCATGCCATCGAAGCTGTCGACGGCATGCTCGCCGTGCGCCCGCCCCAGGTGACGAGCGAGCGTGCCTCGCTGGGCATCGACGACGCGGGCGTGAGCGCCGAGGGCACGGGCACCTCCGTGGTGTCCGTTTCGGGAAAGGTGAAATACGACCTTCCCGACCCGATCGCAGAGCTGCAGGACGCCGTCGGGCTCACCCGCGGCACCATCAAGGCGATCCTCGAGGGCTGCAGCCGCCTCGACGAGTTCGAGATCGACCCCGCGACCTTCCTCGCGCAGGTCGGCGACAAGATCAACCGCGTGAAGAACGACCTCATCGCCCAGGGCATCAAGTACGTGCGCCTTCCCGAGGACGAGTGGTACACCATGCGCGACCTCGAGCTTGACGACTACACGGCCTACCTTGGGCAGAACGCGTGGAAGCCGGACATGACGAGCAAGAGCCTGTACAACTACGTGGTCTACGACTCGGCGGGGGTCGAGCGCTCCTTTGCCGAGGCTCTAGACAAGCAGGAGGAGGTTCTCGTGTTCGCGAAATTGCCCTCGGCGTTCAAGATCGACACGCCGCTCGGCAGTTACAACCCCGACTGGGCGTACGTCGAGGAGGCCGACGGCGAGCGCCGCGTGTACTTCGTGACCGAGACCAAGGGCGGCAAGAACGGCGAGCCCGCCCTGCGCGACGCGGAGAAGATCAAGATCGGCTGCGCCAAGAAGCACTTCGAGGCGCTGGACCTCGGAAACGACTTCCATTACAACGTGCGCACGACCTACCAATACGAGGCGGTGAAGGCTTAGGATGTCGAAGCTGCCCGGAAAGATGACGCGAAAGCAGCACTGGGTGCCGCGGTTCTACCTGCGCCATTTCGCGGATTCCTCCGGGCAGCTTCATGCCTACAGCAGACAGAAGGGCTCCTTCTTCCGCACGAATTGCGAGAACCTTTGCAGCATGCGCGATCTTTATGAGGTCGAGCATGCCGATGCGACAGGCGATGCGACAGACAGATTCTATGCGCAGAACCTCATCGAGGTTAAGCTATCTGAGCTCGAGAGCCGCATCGCGCCGCTTTACGATCGCTTTTTGGAACGCCAGAAAGAAGACCAGTGCGAAGACGAAGGGTATTCTGATGGGAAAGCCGCCGTTTGCGAGCTGGCAGCAAATATCATCGTCCGGCACCCTATCAGTATGCGCGTCGACAAGAAATGGTCACGCGAGACTGCCGAAGAGCTGCTCAGAAACGTTCATCTGACACCCTATGAGCTCGGCTTGCTCGATTGGTCGGATTGGCGCGGGGATTCCCAAGCGGTGGTCGAGCTTGCCGCCGCCGCAACCATGCTCTTCTCCAACGATGATATTGTGCCAGTTAACCGTATTCGAAAGGCTTTTTTTGAGAAGAGCTTCTCCATCCTTAGGGCACCCGTCGGCTCAGGGTTCGTTACGACGTCGATGCCTATGTTCATCATCGGGCCCGAGGACGACTCGTACGATTTTCATCTCGCGTATATGCCGTTGAGCAGTGAGTATGCTGCGGTCTTTTCAGATGACCCTCTATTTCCGCCGTTTGCGAGACTCGGTTTTTCGGGCGTCGAGTTCATGAACCGACTTCTTCTGCTTAACTGCGAGCATTGGGATGTCGCCATATCGAGGGGAAGCGGCCCGCTCGAGCACGCGGTACGCGATTGGAGTCAAGCGAACAGTGCCGAATTCATGCACGAGATGTTCACGCGCGACGGCAGGGAGCTATCCCTCGACACAGTGATCTACGACCGCTCGAAGAAGAAGGGGCAGACGATGATCGATACCATCGACCGTGGCTGCCTCGAGGGCGGCTGCCTTGATGACGAGGACCTGCGCATCATCTTCGAGCACCTTCTGGGGAGAAGACGGCAAGGACCGGGAACATTAAAGGGTCAAGCAGCGTATTGATAAAATTGACCCCGCCAGCAATAACCGCAAAGGATAGATAGGGCTTTAAGGATGGATGCAGGAAAAGCAACGATAAGCGGCGTGTTCAACGGATCGCGCCTGCTCGAAATACCTTTTTACCAAAGGGCGTACGTCTGGGGAGAAGAGCAATGGGAGCGTTTCCTCGGCGACATGGAGTTCGTCACGGCCTCGAAGCGGCCCTATTTCCTGGGCTCCATCATCCTGAAGCAGGCCTCCTCCGGCAACACCTGGTCCGAGGTCTCCGAGGTTCGCACCGTCATCGACGGCCAGCAGCGACTCACGACCATGGTCATCTTCTTCAAGGCACTCTGTGCAAAAAACGGCACCAACAATTTGTTTGAGCGAGATTTCGTCCTGGAGACCGGCGATGTCGCCTTGCGGCACGGCAAGTACGACCGGCAGGATTTCGAAAAGGTCGTCAGCGCCACGGGCTGCGAACCCCTCGAGGGCTCCTCGGCCATCGTCCTTGCCTACAACTACTTCCTCAAGAATATCGACCCGGAGAAGGTCGACAGGAACACGATCAAGTCGAACGTCCAGTTCGTCTGCATCGATCTTACCGAGGGCGAGGACGAGCAGCAGATATTCGACACCATCAACTCGCTCGGGGTGCGCCTGACGACGGCGGAGCTCCTTAAGAACTACTTCTTCAACCGCGAGAACGAGCAGGCGTTCAAGGAGTGCTGGGAAGACGTCTTCGAGCCCACGGCTGAGAAGAGGGAGTATTGAGAGCAGGAGATCGTTACCGGGCGCATCAAGCGCACGCTCGTCGACCTCTTCTTCGACGCGTTCCTCCAGATCCTGGTCCAGGACAAGAGGCGTGGCGTCACGACCGAGGACAAGCTCTTCTATTCGCGTACTTCGAACCTCTTCCAGTCCTACAAGGACTTCATCGGCAGGTACTGCAACGGAGACAAGGACGAGATCCTCAGCAGCATGAAGGCGTATGCCAAGGTGTTCGAGTCCACGTTTGACCCAAGCTGCTGCGACGCGGACATCCCCTCCGCTTCCGGCGTCGAGCGCCTGAACGTGCTGATATTCGGCCTCAAGAACTCGACGCTCATCCCGTACGTGCTCTACGTTCGCAAGAACGCGGAGTCTTCGGGCGAGGAATCCGAGGTCTTCGCCCTGCTTGAGACCTACATCGTCCGCCGAACGCTGGTTCAGGCGACCACGAAGAACTACAACAGGCTGTTCACCTCGCTGATCCTGAACGGGGTGAAGGACGCGGAGGCGCTGAGGAAGGCTCTCGAAGCCAATGACGAGGCGACGACGTACATGCCCGGCGACGCCGAGGTTCGAGCGGCATTCGAGGAATCGTGTCTGTACAACCTCCAGTCCAAGGGCGTCCTCTATCTGCTGGAAAGCGCCATTCGCCCAGGCATGAGCAGCACGGCCCTGCTCGGGTTCAACCAGTACACCCTCGAGCACATGATGCCCAAGAAGTGGCGAAACAAATGGGGAGCCCTCGACGATGAGGCTGCCACGCGAAGGGACCGGAAGCTCCTCACGCTCGGCAACCTCGCCATCATCACGCATTCGCTCAACGCCTCCATCCGCGATGCCGATTGGACCACCAAGAAGCAGGGAAAGGGATACAAGGACGGCTTGGCCCTCTGCGCCGCCGGCCTTGCGACCATGGCCGGCGCCCTAGAGAAGGAGTCTTGGAACGAGGGCGATATCGCCGATCGCGCCGAATGGCTTGCGGACAAGGCGTTGGAGGTCTGGCGCTAGGCCCTACCTGCGTCCCATCTCGAAGATGCTTGCGGTGTCGGAACCCGCATCGATGACGGATGGAACCGGCTCTTCCAAAAACGTAGTTCGTGGCGATGTCTCTTCCGTCGGCGCGTCAACAGGCTCGCCGAGCGCTAGGAAGAACCTCATCACGTGCTCAATTCTCTGTTGCAGGGACTCGCTCAGCTCGCCGTAGGAGGCCGCCAGCCGCACCTCCTTGGCCAATTCCGCCATCGAGCCCCTCAGCGCCTTCTGAACGCTCACGGAGGGCCTCACCTCGACCTGGGTATCGGTGAGCTTGGCGATGATGTAGTCCTGCCTGCTCATACCGCTCCAAGCTGCCATCTCGCATATGAGCTTGCGCTCCTCGGGCGTGCAGCGGAACGCCATCGTCTTGCTGCGCTTGCGGGCGCTGTTCTCGCACGGCATCCTTCTTACCCCCTCGCCCCGTCGAGCGCGGCGGCCATCTCGTCCTGCTTCGTGGGGAACAGGTGCGCGTAGCGGTAGGTGATGTCCACCGCCTCGTGGCCCATGCGCTCGGCGATGGCCAGCGCGGAGAAGCCCATCTCTATCAGCAGGCTCACATGGCTGTGGCGTATGTCGTGTATGCGGATGCGCTTCACGCCCGACGCCTTGCACCCGCGCTCCATCTCGTGGGCCAGGAAGTGCTTGGTCACGGCGAACAGGCGCTCGTCGGGGGCGACGTCGTCGCGCATCTCGATGAAGTCCGCCATCTCGTCGCGCAGGAAGGCGGGCATGACGATCGTGCGCACGGACTTGGGCGTCTTGGGGTCGGTCACGGTGTCAACGCCGTTGAGGCTCTGGTACGACTTGTTGATGCGCAGCCGCGAGCTCTCCAGCATGAAGTCGGACGGCGTGAGCGCCAGGAGCTCGCCGCAGCGTATGCCCGTCCAGTAGAGCAGCTCGAAGGCGTGGAATGAGAGAGGCTTGTCCATGACGGCCTCGCTGAACCTCAGGTACTCGTCCTTGGTCCAGAACTGCATCTCGCCGCCCTTCTTCGAGCCTATCTTGTCGACCCTGCGCACCGGGTTGTCGCTGAGGCCGTAGTAGCGCTCGGCGTGGTTGAAGATGGCGTTGAGCTGGTTGTTCACTGTGCGCAGGTACGTCGGTGCCCAGGGCTTCCCGTCGGCGTCCCGGTGCTCGGTGAGCTCGTTTTGCCACCTGATGACGTCGATCGGCCTCACGTCGCACATGCGCATGTCCCCGAAGAACGGCACGAGCTTGTCGTTGATGATGTACTCCTTGGTGATCCACGTGTGCTCGCGTATGCGCGGCTTCACCTCGGAGGCGTACACCTCGACGAACTCGGAGAACGTCATGTCCATGGCCCCGCCGTTAAGGCTCTTGAACTGGCTCTCCCACACTGCGGCCTCCACCTCGGAGGAGAAGCCGCGCTTCGTCTTGTGGCGCTTCGAGCCGCGGGCGTCGCGGTAGTAGCACTGCACGTAGAACGTGCCGTTGCCGTCGTCCTTGTACACGGGCATGTCAGTCCACCTCCGGGAAGTACAGGGCGTCGAAGACGTCGCTTCGAACGCGCCCGCGGATGACCACGCGCCCGCGCGCCTCCTGCTCGGCGTTTATCTTCCTGATCACCTCGTAGGCGCTGCCTTTCTTGATCCTCAGCAGCTCCGCGACCTCGTCGGCGTCCAGCATGTGCGGCCTCGGCGTCTTCGCCACCTTCTCGTCCATGGCTCCTCCAATCAATGGCGTACGGATACGTACGGTTCACAGATTCAGAGTAAACGTACATATCTGTACTGTCAATAGAATTGCGTACATTTGCGTACGCTGATAAGATGTGCTGGTACGTAATTCCAGGAGGAGGGCTCATGTCCGTAGGCGAGAACATAAGGCGGTACCGCAAGTCGCGCGGCATGACGCAGGCGCAGCTCGCCGAGGCGGTCGGCCTGACCGAGGGGGCCGTGCGCCACTACGAGAGCGGCATCCGCGCCGTGAAGCCCGAGCTGCTCGAGTCCATCTCCGCGGCGCTCGGCGTGTCCGTCAACGCCCTCAAGGATTACGGCGTCGAGACTGCGGGCGACCTCATGTCGCTGCTCGTGCGGCTCGAGGACTCCTTCGGCATCGTGCCCGCAGCCGACGGCACGGGCCTCTCCCTGAACCCCAAGGCGCCGCACGCGCCCAAAGCCGCGATGGCGATCGAACTGTGGGCAGAGAAGCGCGCGCAGCTCGAAAACGGCAAGATCGACGCCGACGAATACGAGGACTGGAAAGCCTCGCTGTAGCGGCTCTCCGCATTTCGCGATCAACGCAACCGAATCAGGACGGTGGACCAGGCGGCGAGCGCCGCTCGGGCCTGCGTAAGCTGAGTTTTTACTCCCCATTGCATGCCAAGGCATTTCCGGCGCACCTGGGGAGTAAATGACGCGGTGGCTTACACGGCGGCACGCGGCAGTACGCCGCGGCATTTCCCCTGGTTACTCCCGTTTTCATTGAGGCGGCGAGATTCTTTACTCCCCATTAACCACCTGGGAAAACGCTGTGAGAAGACCGCCGAAAAGCCTATTGAGTTCGATTTGAGTTTCACAGGCCCCGAAACGGCCCCGTTTGGCTCTCGGAGACAAAAATCGCGCGTCTACTCACTTGGGATGAATCCTTACTCCCGTTCCTCCGAATGCCGCACCGTGCCTTGCCGTCTTGAAACACGGGGGAGTAAATTGCGAAATCGCAGGTGAAAGGGAGTAAAACGACAAAGAAAAAGCCTCCGTCCCAACGCGGGAACGGAGGCTCGGTTATCGTATTTACTCACCAACATCGCTGGCGGCTTTGCCATGACTCTCGTACGAAACGAAACTCAGCGGCACAGTGCGGCACTCAAAAATGCAGGTCAGAACTCTATCAGCCTACTCCCACTCGATCGTCGCGGGCGGCTTGGACGTGATGTCGTAGCACACGCGGTTGGCGCCGGGAACCTCGGCAACGATGCGGCCGGAGATGCGGGCCAGAACGTCGTAGGGCAGCTTGGCCCAGTCGGCGGTCATGGCATCGCTGGACTCGACGGCACGCAGGATGATCGGGCGCTGATAGGTGCGCTCGTCGCCCATAACGCCAACGGACTTAATGTCGGGCAGAACCGCAAAATACTGCCAGCAGCTGTGCTCGGAGTTGCGCTCGCCGGTCTGCTCAAACAGACGCTGGTTGTAGGCATCAAGCTCTTCGCGCACGATAGCGTCGGCGTTCTTGAGGATCTCGAGCTTCTCCTTGTCGACCGCGCCGATGATGCGGATGGCCAGACCCGGACCCGGGAAAGGCTGGCGGAACACGATGTGGCCCGGCAGACCCAGCGCCAGACCAAGTGCGCGGACCTCGTCCTTAAAGAAGTGGTCGAGCGGCTCAATAAGGTCGAAGTGCACGCCCTCGGGGAACGGGATCAGGTTGTGGTGGCTCTTGATGGTGGCCGTCTTGCCGCCCGTCTTGCGAGCGCCGGACTCGATGATGTCGGGGTAGATGGTGCCCTGAGCCAGATACTTGACCGGCTTGCCATCGGTCTCGAGCTGCTGCGCCACGGCGAAGAACTCTTTCCAGAACTGCGTACCGATGATGCGGCGCTTCTCCTCGGGCTCGGTCACGCCGGCCAGAAGCTCGGCATAGCGGTCCTCGGCATGGACATGGATAAAGTCGACGTCAAACTGCTTGGTGAAGACCTCCTCCACCTGCTCGGGCTCGCCCTTGCGCAGCAGACCGTGGTTGATGAACACGCAGGTCATCTGCTTGCCCACGGCGCGAGCGCCCAGCGCAGCCACGACGGAGGAGTCGACGCCACCGGACAGGGCCAGGATCACGCGGTCGTCGCCGACCTTCTCGCGGAACTCGGCCGTCATGGTCTCGACCAGGTTGTCCATGCTCCAGTTGGGCTCCAGGCCGCAAATCTCAAACAGGAAGTTGCTCAGCAGCTGCTGACCGTACTCGGAGTGCTTGACCTCGGGGTGGAACTGCGTGGTGAAAATCTTGCGCTCGACGCACTCCATGGCGGCAACCGGGCACACGTCGGTGCTGGCGGTAACGGTAAAGCCCTCGGGCACCTCGGACACGGCGTCGCGGTGGCTCATCCACACGGTCTGCTCCATAGGCGTGGAGTTAAAGAGCTTGGCGCCGGCCGTACGCGTGATGGTGGCGCGGCCGTACTCGCCCACCTCGGAGTGGCCAACCTTGCCGCCGAGCGTCACGGCCGTGATCTGATGGCCGTAGCAAAAGCCCAGGACGGGAAGGCCCAAGTCAAAGATGGCAGGATCGATGGACGGAGCGTCCTCGGCATACACAGAAGCCGGGCCGCCTGAAAGGATGAGCGCAGAGGCGTTCATCTCGCGAATCTCATCGGCCGAGATGTCGCAGGGGACAATCTCGGAATACACGTTGAGGTCGCGGACGCGACGGGCAATGAGCTGACCGTACTGCGCACCAAAGTCGAGTACGAGGACCTTTGCGGAAGCCTTTTGATCCATGGTTTCCCCCTCTTGTTAGCGGGGGGCCGGTGCCCACCCGCGCGAATAAACAAAAACAGCTTACATAGTGTACACGTTATATGGGGTTTCTCGTCCCTCGCGGCCATCAGCGCACGGCAAACGCACGACCGGGGCCTATTTGACGGCAATTGAAGTGTTACCAAACGTTACAGACGATGTAATACGTTTGAACATTGGACGCCCTGTGCCACAATACTGCCGAACGACTCCGCCTCTGCGGCGGCAAATACGATAGGAATACCAGCATGAAGCGCATCCTTCTCATCGCCACGGGCGGCACCATCGCATCGACTGAGGACGGCAACGGCCTCTCCCCCGCCCTGACCGGTGAGGAGCTCGCTCAGAGCGTTCCCGAGATCTCGGGCCTCTGCGAGCTCGACGTCGTGCAGCCCATGAACATCGACAGCACCAACATGCGCCCCAGCGACTGGATGCGCATCCGCGACGTCATCGTCGAGGGTTATCCCAACCACGACGGCTTCGTGATTCTGCACGGTACCGACACCATGAGCTACACTGCGGCGGCGCTTTCCTATCTGATTCAGGACAGCCCCAAGCCCATCGTGCTCACCGGCTCGCAAAAGCCCATGGGCAACCCCTTTACCGATGCCAAGCTCAATCTGTACCAGAGCCTGCTCTATGCGCTCGACGAGCATTCGCACGACGTCTCAATCGTGTTTGGCGGCGTCGCCATTGCCGGTACGCGCGCCCGCAAGCAGCGCACCATGAGCTTTAACGCGTTCATTAGCGTCAACTATCCGCCCATTGCCTACATCCGCAACGACCGCATCGTGCGCAACGGGCTTCACGGCACGCATCAGGGCGAAAACCCGGTGCGTTTCTACGACAGCATCGACCCGCGCGTGTTTGTCCTTAAGCTTACGCCCGGCGTAAATCCGGGTATCCTGGACGCCCTGGCCAATAGCTACGACGCTGTAATCCTTGAGACCTTTGGCATTGGCGGTATTCCCGAGTTTGGCGAGTCCGGCGAGTCATTCCAGGAGGCGATTTTTCGCTGGGTCGATTCGGGCCGTACTGTCGTTATGACCACGCAGGTCCCCGAGGAAGGCCTTGACCTGGGTGTTTATGAGGTCGGCCGAGCTTATGTCGATCACCCGGGCATTCTGCGCGGCGACGACATGACCACCGAGACGCTCGTGGCCAAAACCATGTGGGCACTCGGCCAATCACGTGATGCGGCCGAGATTCAGCGCCTGTTCTACAGCCAGGTCAACCACGACCGCATCCCGATGGTGTAATTCAGTTGTCGATGGGTATCCCCTATTCGATGCCCTCGAGAAGTTCTGACACCGTCATGCCAAGCGCGGGGGCAAGTTTAAATAAAATCTCGAGCGTACTGTTTGCCTTTCCGCTTTCGATTTGGTCGAGATACGGTCGGCTGATTCCAACCGCCACGCAGAAATCAACCTTGGAGATACCAAGGGTCTTGCGCGTCCGCTCAACTCGCTCGCCAAGAATCTGTCTCGCATGTTCATTCATGCAGACGAGTTTGAAATGGAGCAAAACAAAAACGTAAACTATAGTTTACGTTTTGCCGAATATACAGGAGTTTTCTATGTCGGCTTGCTCAATTTGCATGCGTCAGAAATCACGCTGCACAGACGGCGTGCAGCCCAAGCTTGTCGTCGTTGAGGCCGAATACCTTTCCCCAGACGAACGAACGGCCTTTGCGTTGCTATCGAGCCGTGTTTCGGCCGTACTGCTCCCCGACCCGGCGAGAGGCGAGCTCGCCGCTCAATGCCAGATGCACGGCTGCACCCTTGACCAGGCCGCAGTAATAGCAACCAGCCAACGCGGTCTGCCTCTTCTCTTGGAAGCCGGCATTGCACTCGCCCTTCGCGGCGCCGGATACGAAAACGAGGCCGCCGCCGACATGGTCTTTAAACCACGATCGAGCGGCGGCCTCGCAGCAGCCATCGAATATGCGTGCAGGCTTGTTGCCTAAAGGGAAAAGCTAAAAGCCCAGGCCAAAGCCCGTTCCGGTAACCGCCGAGTACATAAAGTAGACGTTGATTACGTTGAGGAACACGCCCGTGATGCAGCCGTTTCGCAGGTAGCGCTCGCACACGATGCGCGCCATGGCGGCGGAGTCATCATTGTTTTTAGCCTGGCGTCCCGCCGTAAAGTACGTCGCCACGCTCAGCAACAGGTTGAGCACCGGCAGTGCCAGCAGCTCGTAGCTCTTGCCCCAGCGCGTCACCTCGCCGGCGGCATTAAACTTCGTTGCCACCTCGGGACCAATGTTGGGGATAACAAACGCTGCGACCACCATCGGAAGCACCGCAAGCACCAGCAGCGCGATGCCCATGTAGCCGGCTTTTTTGCCGTATTTAAACATGCGCGTCGTCCTTACACGTTAAAGCGGAAGTGCACGACGTCGCCATCGGCCATGACATAGTCCTTGCCCTCGATACGCAGCTTGCCGGCGGCCTTGGCGCCTTGCTCGCCACCGAGCTCGATGTAGTCGTCGTAGCCAATGACCTCGGCCTTAATAAAGCCGCGCTCAAAGTCGGTGTGGATGACACCGGCGGCCTGCGGGGCGGTCGCGCCCTGACGCACCGTCCAAGCCTTGACCTCCATCTCGCCGGCCGTAAAGAACGACTGCAGGCCGAGCAGCTTGTAAGCGGCCTGTGCGAGCACGTCCAGACCGGGCTGTTCCAGGCCCAGGCTCTCCAGATAGTCGGCAGCGTCCTCGGGATCGAGCTCGGAGAGCTCGGCCTCGATCTTGGCGCAGATGGGCAACGGCTTGACACCGTCGATGGGCGCCAGGTCCTCGTTGAGCATGTCCTCGTCCACGTTGGCCACGTACAGGATGGGCTTCATGGTGAGCAGGAACAGGCCCTTGGCAGCGGCGCGCTCCTCGTCGGTCATCTCCATGGACGCGGCACGCTTACCCTCGTTGAGCCAGGCAAGCAGGCGCTTGGCGACCTCGAACTTGGGCATGAGCTCCTTGTCGCGCTTGGCCTCCTTCTCGAGCTTGGGCAGCTGCTTCTCGAGCGTGCCCATGTCGGCCAGGATAAGCTCGGTCATGATGGTGTCGGCATCGCCGGCGGGATCGACGAACTCGCCCGTGCGGCCCACCTCGCGCATAACGTTGGGGTCCTTAAAGTAGCGCACGACCTCGCAGATGGCATCGGTCTCGCGGATGTTTGCCAAGAACTGGTTGCCCAGACCCTCGCCCTCGTTAGCGCCCTTCACCAGACCTGCGATGTCGACGAACTCGACCGTAGCCGGCACAATACGACCCGGGTTGACGATGTCGGCGAGCTTTTGCAGGCGGCTATCGGGCACATCGACGATACCCACGTTGGGATCGATCGTGGCAAACGGGTAGTTGGCGGCAAGGCCGGTCTTTTTGGTAAGCGCGGTGAACAGCGTCGACTTGCCCACATTGGGCAGGCCCACGATACCGATGGAAAGGGACACGACAGCTCCTTTTGGTACAGGTACTTCAAACTGCATAAGTATAGCGCCGCCGCAGCATCTGGGCGAACCCGGACGCCACGGCGGCGCAAATGAAGCAGAGATTGGGGTCGCTGGCTAGTCCGCGAGCTTCTCCACCTGATCGAGCATCTTGTCGAGCTTGGCCTTTGCCTCGGCCTTGACCTTCTGGGCTTCTTCGTGGGCCTTCGCCTTCTGGGCGGCTTTTTCCTCGGCCTCGGGGTCGACGACAACCAGATTGGACGCGTCGTGCTCAACAAGCTTGAGTGCATGCTCGGGGCACACCTTGACGCAGGCTCCGCACCCCAGGCAATACGTGGACTCCAACGCAAAGCGTCCGCTTCCCACCAGGTCACAGGCAGATGTGGGGCACGCATTGACGCACTCGCCGCACGACGTGCACTTGTCAAAATCGCACTCCGGCGTGCTCACCTGTATGTTCTTGGCAAGCTCGGGATGGTTTTGCAGCGTCGAGAGCACCAGCTGCCGCCCGTGCGTGAGCGAACGGCGACGTTTGGTCGTCGTGGTGCCGCACATGGTGTTGAGCGTGCGCTCCAACTGGGTAATCTGATGGCGATGGGCTTTGAGCTTCTGCGTCACCGAGGCCAGTGCCGCCGTCGCCGGGTTGAGCTTGGTCACCGTCAGGCCCGTCGTGCGGGCGATCTTTTCCATGTACTCCTTGCGCTCGTACTCGCGAAGTTTATGGCACTTGAGGCTCTTGGGGTCGACCTCCAGACCCATACCCGTGCCAGACCACTCCTCGGCGGTAGCGATTGCCTCGCCCAGAATATCCTCGCCACCGGTGTTGCGGCACTTATCACACACGCCCAACGGCAGGTACACACTCACGTTGGGATAGTCCGCCAGCACCGAGAACCAGGTCTCGGCCGTAATATCGCCCACGCAGGCAACGACGACCTCGTTTTCGCGCGGCATGCGCTTAAGGGCGCGCGTGCAGGTGACGTAGGCGGTCTCGTGGCTCGTAGCAGCAGAGACGATGTCGTCATACAGGTTTTTGGGCGCTAGGCGCGGCGAGATGATCGCCTCGGTCGGGCAGGCGGCAGCGCACAGGCCGCACTTGCGACAGGAGTCGAGGATCTCGATAGCGTCTTCCTCGACCTCGATAGCGTTGACCGGGCACACGTCCATGCACGCGGTGCAACCGCTCTTCTCGTTTTTGCAGGTCAGACACGGAATCGTGTTGCCGCGCGGACGCTCCTTGTAGTCGGCAGGATTCCACTGTGGCGCCGACGGATCGAGTGCATCGGTCACACCGCCAAGCGGGTTTTTAAGAAAGTCGAAACCCTTGCTGATCTCGATAATGTCATCAAACAGATCGTGTTCCTGCGCCATGCGCGGCCCCTCCCTGAGCAGTGCAAACAAGCAAGAGATAATGATACGCTATCGGCCCGCGCCTCGGGCAAATTACACGCGGAGCATCTTTGCGGCTAATAGTCTATGGCCTATCGCCGCCTCGATTGCACAAGGCCGATCAAGCGTCAAGCTATGCCTCGCGCATGAGCTGCACGAGCTTTTGTTTGGTCACCTTGGCCTGTTCGTTAGCCATATTGCGCTCGTTCTTAAAAGTTGCGTCTGCAACGCTCAGCAGGTCGGCATCGGAAATCTCGCCAAGGCCCAGCTCCGCGAGCGTCGTCGGCAGACCAACGCGCTGGCAAAACTCGAGCACCTGATCAAGCTCGGGCGCACGCTCCAGGCGCAGCTGCACCACTAGGCCAAATGCCACGGCTTCACCATGCATGGCCTTGCACTCGGGCAAAATCGTCAGGCCGTTGGCGATGGCATGAGCCAACGCCAAGCCACCGCTCTCAAAGCCAACACCCGAAAGCAGAATATTGCACTCGATCAGGCGCTCGACCGCCGGCGATGTACGGCCCTTTTTGAGATCGCGCTTGGCAGCGACGCCGCACTCCATGAGCGTGTCATAGCAGGCGCGAGCCGCAACCAGAGCCAAGTGCCCCGGCGCGCCGCCGTGCTCGTTGGTGCCGTGCGCCGCGGCGCACGAACGCGCCTCGAAGTACGTTGCCAGCGCATCGCCCATGCCAGCGACCGTCATACGAAGCGGGGCTGCCGCGACCACGTTGGTATCGACCACGACCAGATCTGGATTCTTCTCGAGCATCAGGTAGCGGTCGAACGACCCATCCTCGTGATACAGCACCGAAATCGCGCTGCACGGACCGTCCATTGAGGCCGCTGTGGGGCATACGCACAACGGCAGCTCGGCATAAAACGCTACTGCCTTGGCGATATCGAGCATTTTGCCGCCGCCAATACCCACCACCATGTCGCAATACTCAGCCTGGGCTTCCTTAGCCATTTCGACAACGGCCTCTTCCGTACACGGACCGTTGTAAATCTTAAAGAACGGCTCGCTTAGATTTTCATCCAGAAATCCATCGACGATCTGCTTGCACAGCCGATCCTCGGTGCCCTGGTCAAACAAGACATAGGCAGCGCAGCCCAACCATGACAAATACCTGCCCTGACGCGAAAGTTCGCCCGGCCCTTGAACATACCGGCCGGGACCGCCATAAACCATGGGAAGCGCCATACGAGAATCCACCCTTCATCAAACAACGATTGGTACAAAGTAACCTGCCCCCTGCACTAACTTGTGCATTGGGGACAGGTTACTTTGCACCATAGCAAAAAGGGGCAAAGCCATCTGCTGGCTTTGCCCCTTCCTTAGCTTAATTTACTCATCCATGAGATAGTAGTGGCCCAGCGCGTCGGCACCCAGGATGGCGTTTGCGACCATCTCAGGCGTCACCTCAAACGGCATGTTGCACATGGTGTCATCGGGCGCGCAGGCGGCCTCGGCAACAATCATAGCCTTCTCGCGCGTAACCTCGGCAACGCCAAGTTCCTTCATCGTAACCGGCAGGCCCAGCTCAATGCAGAAGCCCAAGACTTCCTCGAGTTTCTCAGTCGGGGCATCCTCGAGTACCAGCTGGACGATGGTGCCAAAGGCGACCTTCTCGCCGTGATACATGCCGTGGCACTCGGGCAGCATCGTCAGGCCATTGTGGATGGCATGAGCAGCAGCAAGGCCCGAGCTCTCAAAGCCAATGCCCGAAAGCAGCGTATTGGCCTCGATGATATGCTCGACGGCAGGCGTGAGCGCACCCTTCTCCAGCGCGACCTTGGCCTTGACGCCATCGGCCATAAGCGTCTCGTAGCAGAGCTTGGCGAGCGCCAGGCCGGCCATTCCGCCCTTGCCGCCAGCGCAAGTGCCGCCGTCGGCATCGTGCGTCGCCTGGGCCTCAAAGTAGGTTGCGAGCGCATCGCCCATACCGGAAACCGTCAGGCGCACCGGGCTCGCCGCGATAACCGTCGTATCCATCAGGACAATGTTGGGGTTTGCCTTAAGGAAGAGATATTTATCGAACTGGCCGTCATCGGTGTAGAGCACCGAAAGCGCCGAACACGGAGCATCGGTCGAAGCAATGGTGGGGCAAATGATAACCGGGGACTCCAGGTAATAGGCGACGGCCTTCGCGGTGTCGAGGATCTTGCCGCCACCGACGCCGACGATGATGTCGCAACCGTTGTCGCGAGCGAGCGCAACCAGACGATCGACCTCGCCCTTGGAGCACTCGCCGTTAAAGTCCTCAAACAGCAGCTCGGCCTTAGCCTCGGCAAAACCGCCCTCGATCTTGGCACCGACGCGCTTCTTGCCCGAAGGCGTCACGATGACGAGGGCCTTAGCGCCAAGCGGCTCGACATAAGAGCCGAGCTTGGCCAGCTCGTCTGGGCCTTGAATGTACTTGCTGGGGCTATTGAAGATTGCAGCCATTTTTATCCCACCATTCTCTAATAATTAAAAAGAAAGGGGCTCCGTACGGATACGTGCGGAGCCCCTCGTTACGATAACAAGAGTCGATTAGAAATCGATGTCGGTGTCGTAGTAGCAGGCCTTGAGGATCTTCTCGAAGTCGGCAGCCTTGGTCTCACGCGGGTTCTCGGGCGTGCAGGCGTCCTGCTCGGCGTTCGCGGCGATCTCGGGCAGCTTGGCGAGGAACTCCTCCTCGGAAACCATCTGCGGGTTCTCGGCGTCGACCTTCACGCCACCATTCGCGTAATCCTTGATGGACTGCGGAATGTTGAGCTGGTCGTTGAGGTCGCGAATCTTCTGGACGAGCGCGGCAATGAGCTCCTCGTTGGTCTCACCGGGAAGGTGCAGGATCTCCTTGGCCACGTAAGCGTAACGCTCGGCAGCACGCGGGTCCTTGGAGTTCCACTGGATGACCTTGCCCAGGTACATGGCGTTAGCAGCACCGTGGATGATGTGGCCGTTCTCAAAGGCTGCACCGGTCTTGTGAGCCATGGAGTGAACGATGCCCAGCAGGCCCGAGGAGAAGGCGATGCCGGCGATGCACTGAGCCTCATGCATGTGCTGACGGGCTTCATGGTCGCCAGCATAGGACTTGGGCAGCCACTCGACGATCTCGCGGATGCCGTGCAGGGCGTTGGCATCGGTGAACATAGAAGCGCAGGTGGAAACGTAGGCCTCCATGCAGTGGGTCAGAGCGTCCATGCCGGTGTGAGCGCAAAGCTTAGCAGGCATGGTGTAGGTGAGCTCGGGGTCGACGATGGCGACATCCGGGGTGATGTTGAAGTCGGCCAGCGGGTACTTGATGCCCTTGGCGTAGTCGGTGATGACGGAGAAGGCAGTGACCTCGGTAGCGGTACCGGAGGTAGAGGAGATGGCGCAGAAATGAGCCTTCTGACGCAGCTCGGGGAAGCTGAACGGCTGGATGATGTTATCGAAGGACTCCTCGGGATACTCGTAGAAGACCCACATGGCCTTAGCGGCATCGATGGGCGAGCCGCCGCCGATGGCGATAATCCAGTCGGGCTCGAACTCGCGCATGGCCTCGGCGCCCTTCATGACCGTCTCGATGGACGGGTCGGACTCGACGCCCTCGAACAGCTTGACCTCGAAGCCGCCTTCCTTAAGGTCGGCCTCAACGTCCTGCAGGAACCCGCCGCGGCGCATAGAGCTGCCGCCAGAAACGATGATGGCCTTCTTGCCCTTGAGGTTCTTCACCTCGTGGCGAGCGCCCTCACCAAAGTACAGATCGCGAGGATTGGTAAAACGTCCCATACTGTGCCTCCTAAACAAGCCCCTCTTAGACTTGCGTATATAACGGAGCACCCGATTGGCTCCGTTAGGACCGTTTTGCGCGTTGCCGGCGATGACAATGCGCGATGTCTAAACGTCTCAACGCTCAGACAAACACTATTCTACCGTTCTGGTTGGTCAGTTATTCACCTAAAGCCGACAATGATGAAACGTTTTTTCTATCCCTGAAGACCCTTGTGGGGCATTCATACTCCCAAGCTGGGCAAACGTTTTATCAAGGTTGACCACATATCCCGGGCAGGACGGTGCTCCTCCAAAATGTGCCCCGTTCGCCGCCAAAAATCGACCGTTTGCGGCACCGTGATACCACTCAGTCGTCCAAGGTGCCGACATTTGTGCGACATCCGTCTTCGTGGTGCAAAGGTGCATGTCCAAGTGCGGCACCCCCGGTGTGCCACATGCGGGTAAACTAGAACCTTATATAGAGACATTTGAACCCTAACCGCAGCAAAGGAGGCCCCATGGCATTCGATCCCATTCAAGAGGATTGCCATCGCCTCGTTCTTGAGGCCTTGCGCCGCGACAATATCCCGCTCACCGACGGCCCCGCCGTAGAGCGTCTGATGGAACAATTCACCCGCAACCCCGCGCCGCTTATCGTGCACGACCGCGACCGCGCCGGGCACCTCATTGCCAAGGTGGTCGAGGCTGTCGACTACCGCATTCCCTTTATCGTGGACGATACCCAGGCAGAGCAAGAAGAGACCGCTGCCGAGAACATGCTTCGCGAGGCAGCCGCGCTCGACCCCACCAACTGGGATGCCCAGCGCATGTTGTGCGCCCTCACCGCCAACTCCAACGAGGAGTACGTACAGTACTTGGTATCCAAGCGCGATGAAGTCGAGCACGACCTGGCACTCAAGATCGCCTCGGCGCAGGACCCCTACGAGCGCGAGGCCGCAGGCGACCTTATGCGCCGTCCCTACCTGCGCTGGCTTGCCGCCCTTGCGTCACGCGCCCTCATTAGCGGCCGCTATCGCATGTCGCTCGAAGCCGCAAACTGCAGCCTCGACTTTGCCCCCAACGATCCGGCCGGCGTCCGCCACACCGCGATGCTCGCCATGGCTAAGCTCGAATACCCCACCGAGGAGCTCAAGCGCTTTCGCTCTGCCCACTCCGTCCCCTATCTCGCCAACACGCCGCTACGCCGTCGTCCCAAGGACGCGGAGCGCGACTTGGACCCGTGGACGCTCATCGCGCTGATGAGCGCTGCCTGGCGCGAGCTGGACTACGAGGGTGCCGAGCACTACTTACGCATCCTTGCACGCTCGTGCCCGCACGCAGCCGAGGCGCTCTACTTCCAAACCGAGTTTCCCGATGGCGTCTATGCCCGAGTCAACGTGGGTGTGGGCTCTACCGACGAGCTTGTCCTTGCGCTGTCCGAGGCGACGCCGGTACTGCAGGAGGGCTTGGGCGCCCCCGACAACGCCAGCTTTGCCGCCTGGGTCGCCACCAACGATATCGTGCGTTCCCAGATCGACGAGCGCATCCTGCGGGCGGCCGAGCAGGGCCTGCCGTTTAAGGGAGGAGACCTCTAATGGATCCGAGCGTCTACATCCCCGCCTACCTGGAGCGCGCCTACGTTGCGTCGCACCCCGAACTCACCGATGCAGCACGCGAGCTTGTCCATAACGACGTGAGCGTCAACCCTCATAAGTATGCGCAGACCGAGCATGCCCAGGCGCTGCTGTCCTATGCCGGCGTCCACCGCCACCTGCTCGACGAGCTCCATCGTATCGAGGACATGGGCAGCGACGAAGAGTTTGAGCAGACGCGCAACCGCCTGTTCGACGACATGCGCGACGAGCTGCTCAAGATTATTCGCGTCGATGCGCTGGCCGTCGATGCCCAGTTGCTCGCCATCATCCTGGCGGACACGCCCGTCGATGCCTGCCTGGGCGACCTGATGAAACTCGAGGCGACCACGGCCGATTACCTGCAGCAAAGCGTGCCCGGGTTCGACATGGAGGCCCCACACTACTGGGCCAACAAGGTTTTGGCAGATGGCGTGACGGCGGCCGATCTCACCGTAAGCGAGCCGGCTCTTATCGGGTGGCTCCACACGCTCGAGGCCATCTCACAGCTGTGCATGGCAAGCGCTCGCTACCGTGCTGCCGCCAACTATTCTCGCCGTGTTCTTAAGGCGGAAGGCTATCCCACCCGAGCTGCAGGCACCGTGCTACTCGCCCTCGCTCGCCTGGAAGACGAGGACGGCTTTTTTGCCCTGGCCCACCAGCTCGAGGAACAGATGGGGGCCGATGTCCTCGAGGACTCCCCCTGGTACCTGCTCGCCCGCACGATTCTGCTGTTCAAAACAAACAAGATGCGCCCGGCGACGCGCGCGCTGCGTGAGTTCGCTAACCGTTGCGAGGGCGGGGCGTTCTTCTTGCTGAACCCCATGTACCAGACGCCGTACCTTCCCTGCCGGCCGGAACCGCACGACCCCTGGGACCTTTCGCATCAGGCAGTTTGGGAAGCCGACGGCATTATCTCGGATACTCCCGACTTTGCCCCCTGGGCCAACGCTTGCGAAGACGTATCGCAGCTTGCCCAGGAATTTGCGCGCCGTTACGGTTTTTAACGGCGCAAACGCCACGACCATGTCATTCACGTTAGGAACGGCTTCATGAACTTCCGCTCTTCTCTCGCCTGCACCTCGAGCGATATCGCCCGCTGGGGGCTGCGCTCCGTCCTTAAGCGCCAGGGCGGCGTACTCCCCGGCCGCATCGCCATGAAGATCGACCCCGAGCTGTTAAGCGACCTCGCGGGCCTTGTCGACCGCAGCGTGGTGATCACCGGCACCAACGGCAAGACCACCACCTCCAATCTCATCGCCGACGCCGTTGCCGCCAGCGGCGCCACCGTGGTATGCAACCGTGCCGGAAACAACATGGAGCCGGGCGTGGTGGGCGCGTTGCTCGAGGCGCGTGGCAACCTTAAGCAAACCGCCGGCAGCAAGCGCGTAGGCGTCTTTGAGTGCGACGAGCTCTACACGGTGCGCGTCCTGCCCAAGCTCAAGCCGACATACTTTGTGCTGCTCAACCTGTTCCGCGACCAGCTGGACCGCTACGGCGAGATCGACCACACCCAGGACGTCATCGCCCACGCGCTGGAGCTTTCGCCGGCAACGACGCTCATCTATAACGCCGACGATCCGCTCTGCGCCTCGATCGCCGCGCGCGTCCCCAATATGAGCATCGCCTTTGGCATTGACGGCGCCACGGGTACCGAGTCCGATCGCATTAGCGACTCGCGTTTTTGCTCGCAGTGCAACGCGCCGCTGGAGTACGACTATGTGCAGTACGGCCAACTCGGCGCCTATCATTGTCCTTCGTGCGGTTGGGGTCGTCCCGCGCTGGTCCGTCGCGTGACAGGCGTTGAGCTCGCCTGCGACGGCTACGGCTTTGACCTGAACTTTGGCCCCGATACCGACGCGCCCGCAACGCACATCGCCACGCGCTACAACGGCCTCTACATGGTCTATAACGTTGCCGCCGCCTTCTTTGCGGCGCGCGAGCTGGGCGTGGACGCAGCCCATCTGCAGCCCACGCTCGATGCCTACGTCCCCGCCGGCGGACGCATGGGCCGCTGGGAGATCGCTGGCCGTACCGTCGAGGCAAACCTGGCCAAGAATCCCGTGGGCTTCGATCGACAGATCCAGTCCATTAAGACGGCGGGCGGCAGACTCTGCGCCTTCTTCCTGAACGACAACGACGCCGACGGCCACGATGTCTCGTGGATCTACGACGTCGATTTCGAGCGCATCGCCAATACCCCAGGGCTTGTCGCCTTTGTCGGGGGTACGCGCGCGCACGATATGCAGGTACGCCTCAAGTACGCCGGCATCGACGCCGCCATCATCTCGAATATCGAGCAGGCGATCGGCGCCGTGGCAGACGAGGAGGCTGGCGATACTTTCTACGCCGTCGCCAACTACACGGCCTTCCCGCCGCTGGTCAAGGAGCTCGACGAGCTTAAGGGCACCGATGCGAGCTCGGTCGCCTCCCACGCCGTAATGCGCGCCGATGGTAGCGCTGTCCCCACCGATATTGCGCTGGCCGAGCTTTCGCGCCCCCTGCGCATTGTCTACCTGTATCCCGATGCCCTCAACCTCTATGGCGACGGCGGCAACGTCATTGCCCTCGAGCGCCGCTGCGCCTGGCGCGGCATTCCCGTGCGCGTGGACGAGGTCCGCATGGGCGAGTCGCTCGATCTCATTGACGCCGACATCGTCATGATGGGCGGTGGCTCCGACCGCGATCAGCTGGCCGTGGCACACGAGCTGCTCGCTCAAAAAGACAAGGTCGCGGCCTATGTTGAGGATGGCGGCACACTGCTTGCCATCTGTGGCAGTTATCAGCTGCTCGGCCGTTCGTACTACATGGGCGACGATCGCATCGAGGGTCTGGGCGTCATTGCCGCCGAAACCGTGCGCGGCTCCGACCGTCTGATCGGCAACGTCGCCGTCAAGACCGACCTGGCACCCGAGCCCTTTGTGGGATTCGAGAACCACGGCGGCCGCACCCTGCTCGATGCAGAGGCCACGCCGCTCGGAACGTCCGTCGTCGCGGGCACCGGCAACAACGGCGACGATGGCTTTGAGGGTCTCATCTACAAGGGAGTCATCGGCACGTACCTGCACGGACCGGCGCTACCCAAGAACCCCGAGCTCGCCGACTGGCTCATCGCCCACGCCCTTGAGCGCCGTGGCGATGCACAGACCAACGCTCTGCTGCCACTCAAACCCCTCGACGACACCTACGAGCACGCCGCCCACGACGCCGCGATGAAGCTCCTCCCCTAACGCCCCAACCACCACAAAGGGACAGGCACCTTTGTGGTGGTTTTGACCAGCCACGGTAGTTTGTCTCGATCTGTAACATTTAGACCGTTAAAAGCCGTCTTACTGTTACAGATTGAGATGTTCGTCCCGACGCCCGCCGTCTGTCTCGATCTGTAACAGATAGAGCCGATTTGCCCGCCCAGATGTTACAGATTGAGATATTTGAAAATCGGAATGAAATCCTACTCCTGTGTGGTGGTTTTCCAGTTTGCCAACGATATACGCGCCGGCAAAAAAGTCTGCTATACTCTTTCCCGCTGTCCCCATCGTCTAGCGGCCAAGGACGCCACCCTTTCAAGGTGGATATCGCGGGTTCGAATCCCGCTGGGGGCACCATTTAAATTGAGAAGCCCGTTACCCCCGCGGTGACGGGCTTTTTGCTACCCATGCACCGGGATTCGAACCCGCCAGGGTGCGGAGCTGAGGAAACGCGAAGCGTTTTCCGGCGCGGCACGCAAGGAGCGGAGCGACGCAGCGAATGCGGGCGGCGTCAGCCGCACGCGGACATCCCGCCGGGGGGGCACCATTTAAACTGAGAAGCCCGTTACCCCCGTGGCGACGGGCTTCTTGCTACCCATGCGCCGGAATTCGAAACCCGAGGGCATAAATCACACTGTCATCCAAGGGCCCGTGGGCAAAAAATAGCAAATATGAGTACTGTTACCAATTTAGTAACAGCGATTTCATGCCATCAGAAGGCGATTTAGACGCCAGGGGTCCTACGGCAGAAGAATTGCAGGCGTTTATCAGCTAAGTACTTGGACATATGTTGCGTAACACTGCATATTTTGCAAAAAGATAATGCTACAGGACTTGTGACAGTACTCATATTTGACGTTTTTTGTCCACGAACCCTTATTGCGTGGGCGAATCAGTTGCAAAACGGGCTTCAAAGCGTCCTTCGCAATCAAAAAGCCGGGGCCCGCGCGATGCGGACCCCGGCTTTCAACCGTGACGGTATGCTGTCTCAGTCCTATACGTAGAACAGAATGTCGTCGTAGGTCGGGACCGGCCAGTAGTCGGCAGCCACGATCTCCTCCATGGCGTCCACGGCGGCGCGCAGCGTATCCATAGCGGGAACGACCTCGTGTGCATACACGTTGGCCTGCTCCTGGCCATCGAGAGCCTCGGCCTTCTGATGCACGGCGTCGAGCGCCTTTATGGAGTCGTTGATGGCGGTGATACCGTTGCAGAGCTTGTTAAGCGTGTTCTGCTCGCACTGCATGGCGGCCTCGGCACCGGCGGCACGAATAGTCTCAAGTCCCTTAGCGACCTTGGTGGCATAGGCGGTAATGACCGGGCGATAGGTACGACGCGCCTCGCGAACCATCGTGGTGGCCTCGATGTTCATGAGCTTGTTGTACTTCTCGAGCTTGCAATCGTAGCGGCACTGGGCCTCGGCCTTGGTCAGGACACCCGTCTCCTCAAAGAGCGCAATGGCCTTATCGGAAACAAAGGCGGGCAGGGCGTCGGCCGTGGTCTTGTTGTTGGCAAGGCCGCGCTTCTCGGCCTCGACGGGCCACTCGTCGGAGTAGCCATCGCCGGAGAAGAGGATGCGCTGGTGGTCGGTCAGGACCTTCTTGCAGTACTCGAGCGCGGCGTCCTGGAACTCATCCTCGGGCGTACCCTCAAGCGCGTCGGCAAAGGACTTGAGCGACTTGGCCACGGCGGCATCGAGCACCAGGTTGGAGTCGGAGACGTTCTGCTCGGAGCCGCAGGCACGGAACTCGAACTTGTTGCCGGTGAAGGCAAACGGGGAGGTGCGGTTGCGGTCGGTGTTGTCCTGCATCAGCTTGGGCAGGGTATCGGCGCCCAGGTCGAGCACGCCGCGCGTGGCATGGACGGAAGCCTTACCATCGATGATCTTCTCGACGACCTCGGTAAGCTGGTCGCCCAGGAAGATGGACATAATCGCCGGAGGAGCCTCGTTGGCGCCCAGACGATGGTCGTTGCCGGCCGAGGCAACGGAGGCACGCAGGAGCTCCTGATAGTTATCGACGGCCTCGATCACCGCGGTGAGGAAGACGATGAACTGCAAGTTGTCGAGCGGGGTGTCGCCCGGATCGAGCAGATTCTCGGACTCGGTGCCAAGCGACCAGTTGTTGTGCTTGCCCGAACCATTGATGCCCTCGAAGGGCTTCTCGTGCAGCAGACAGACCAAGTCGTGGCGGGAGGCGATGAGCTTCATCTTCTCCATCATGACCAGATTCTGGTCGATGGCCTCGTTGACTTCGCCATAGACGGGGGCGAGCTCATGCTGGCAGGGAGCGACCTCGTTGTGCTTGGTCTTGGCGGGAATGCCAAGCGCCCACAGTTCATCGTCCAGGTCCTTCATATAGGCCGAGACGGTGGGGCGGATAGCGCCAAAGTAGTGCTCCTCGAGCTCCTGGCCCTTGCAGGGAGCAGCACCAAAGAGGGTGCGGCCGGTGATGACCAGGTCCTTGCGCTTGCGATAGGCGTCCTTCTTGATCAGGAAGTACTCCTGCTCATCGCCCACGGAAGGAACGACCTTCTTGGGGGTCTTACCGAACAGCGCCAAAACGCGCTTGGACTCACGCGAGAGCGCGGTCATGGAGCGCAGCAGCGGGGTCTTCTTGTCCAGGGCCTCGCCCGTGTAGGAGCAGAAAGCCGTGGGGATGCACAGGACATCGTCCTTGATAAAGGCGGGGCTAGTGGGATCCCAAGCGGTGTAGCCACGGGCCTCGAAGGTAGCGCGCAGGCCGCCGTTGGGGAAGCTGGAGGCGTCCGGCTCGCCCTGGATGAGGTTCTTGCCCGTAAACTTGGTAATGGCGGTGCCGTCGTGGTTGGGCTCCAGGAAGCTATCGTGCTTCTCGGAAGTAATGCCCGAAAGCGGCTGGAACCAGTGCGCGTAGTGCGTCGCGCCCTTGGAGATGGCCCAGACCTTCATGGCATGGGCAACGGCGTTGGCCACGTCCAGGTCGAGCGGCTCACCGCCCTCGAGGGTTGCAGCAAGGCGCTTCCAAATGTCCTTGGGGAGGTAATCCTTCATGACTTCCTCAGAGAACACCATGGTCCCGAAGCGGTCAGTAAGTTCGGCCATACGGAACTCCCTTCGTATCGGCACCGCGTGAGAAGCGGTGTTGATTACTAACGAACGAGTCATAGCTTAGACTCGCCGTGTTTCCGCGACATTACCGTTATGTTGCCGTCGCGAAACCAATCAATGAGGTTACCCTATCGAGGCGGCGTTGCCACCCTCAACAGTCAATCAACTGCATAAATTGCAGACCTCTCCCCATGGTTTAAGGGTAGTCAATGTAGAATGGGGCTCTATTAACTGGTATTTCGCATCAGATACCATTCAATATAGCCCTTTCCTACATTGACCGCTCTGCTATAGGCAATGCCGATAGCAAGGCATCTTTGATTGGTATCCCTAAATCGCGAGTAAAACTCCACCGTGGCACAGCGGTGCTGTAGAATCCTTACAACACATCGCACTAAATATCTAAAGGAGCACGATATGCGCGTCGACGAGGTTTTTAAGCAGGCAGCATCCCAGGGCACCACGCCCGTTTCTTTTGAGATGTTCCCGCCCAAGGGCGAGCTTACCCTCGACACGGCTCGCAAGGTAGCAGGCAACCTGTGCAAGCTTTCGCCGAGCTTTGTCTCGGTCACTTGTTCCGCTGGCGGCTCGGGTAACGGTGCCACCACCGCCCCCATCGCGCATATGATTTCGAGCGAATTCGATACACCCTCGGTGGCACACCTTACCTGCGTTGGCCGCACACATGCCGATATCGCCGCCAAGATTGACGAGTATCGCTCGGCCGGCGTGGAAAACGTGCTGGCCCTGCGCGGCGACCTGCCCGCTGGCGCGACTGAGGACGACAAGCCCGCCTCCGACTACGCCTACGCCCGTGACCTCATCCCCGAGCTCGTCGACGCCGGCTTTTGCGTGGGCGCCGCAGCCTACCCCGAGGGCCACATTGCCTGCGAGGATCTCAACCTCTCGGTCGAGCACCTCAAGCAAAAGCAAGACGCCGGCGCGAGCTTCTTTGTGACACAGCTCTTCTTTGATAACGAGTGCTTCTATCGCTTCCGCGAGCTTGCCGACAAGGCCGGCATCACCGTGCCTATTACCGCGGGCATCATGCCGTTTATGGGCAAGTCGCAGATCAGCCGCATGGTCTTTATGTGCGGCGCGTCGCTGCCCTCCCCCGTCATCAAGATCCTCGCCAAATACGAGAACGACCCCGAGAGCCTGCAGGCAGCCGGTGTAGATTATGCCGCCCGCCAGCTTTGCGACCTCAAGGAGCACGGCGCCGACGGTCTGCACCTGTACACTATGAACCGTCCTGCAATCGCCGCGACCATTATGGAGCGTCTGGGGTAATGGAAAAACCGCACGTCGATACAACCGTTATTGAAGTGCCGGCCGACCTTGCGTCGCCGGCGCTTTACCGTATCGACGCTGCCCACCACCCTCGTGTCGACCGTGCCGAGATGCTGCGGTATCTGGGCTACGGCGGCCAACAGATTGAGCCCGAGCTGTCCCGACGAATTGAGCTTGTAGTCGAGTGCCTAGAGCTGGATATCGAGCCCCGTGGCGTGCGCCGCGTATTTGCCATCGATGCCACGGGCATCGATGAACAGGGCGAGCCCTGCATTCGCTTGGTCGGCACCAACGTTGAACTGCGCGGTCGCGATATCTATCGCCACCTTAAGGACGCCCGCCTTGCCGCACTCATGGCATGCACCCTCGGCATGGACGCCGAGCGTCGCCTGCGCACCACGGGAGCCCAGCAGCCCCTAGAGGGAGCCGTGCTCGACGCCGCATGCTCTGCCTATGTAGAAGCCGCCGTCGAGCAGATGGACCAGCAGGTCAAGGCTGCGGCCGCCGCACACGGACTCGCCGGCAACTGGCGCTTTAGTCCCGGCTACGGCGACTGCCCGCTCTCGGCCCAGCGCTCGATCGTGGATGCACTCAACGCCACGCGCCTCATTGGACTTACCGTCACCCCCACCAGCCTGCTCATGCCCACCAAGAGCGTGACCGCGGTGATCGGTCTGTTTGACGGCGAGGTCCACGACGCCCAGAGTCGCCCCACCTGCAATATCTGCCGCATGCGTGAGCACTGCCGCTTCCGCGCCGCCCACACCACCTGCTATTCCGGCCATTAGGAGCCATCGATGTTTACTCCGCTTATCACTCACGATCTGGACGGTTCCGCGCTGGCGGCACCCGTCAATACTGCGCGTTGTAACGGCGCCACGTACAAGACGCGCACGATCGACGACCTGCACATTAAGGACGATCGCCTGCGCGCCGCCATCGAGGGCACGGGGCACCTACTGTTCGACGGCGGCATGGGCACCATGTTGCAGGCCGCCGGCATGAAGGCGGGCGCCCTGCCCGAACTGCTCAACTTTGAAGAACCCCAGGTCATCACCGATATCCAGCGTCAGTACGTCGAGGCTGGCTGCGACGTGATCACCGCCAACACCTTTGGCGCCAACGCTCACAAGCTCGATGGCGCCGCCACCGTGGCAGATGTCTTTGCCGCCGCTGTCGCCTGCGCCCGCGAGGCCGGCGCCCGCTACGTCGCCGGCGACATCGGCCCCATCGGCGCCCTGCTGCGTCCCCTGGGCACCCTCAGCTTTGACGAGGCCTACGACCTCTTTGCCGAGGAGGTGCGCGCCGGCGTCGATGCGGGCGTGGACCTCTTTATTATCGAGACCATGACCGACCTTGCCGAGATCAAGGCGGCCGTCCTCGCCTGCCGCGAGAACTCCGACCTGCCCGTCTTTGCCACCATGACCTTTGAGGAAGACGGCCGCACCTTCTTGGGCACGAGCCCCGAGGTCGCCGCCATCACGCTCGACGCCATCGGCGCCGACGTTCTGGGCATCAACTGCAGCCAGGGACCAGCCGAGCTCCGAGGGCTCGCCGCACGCATGCTCACCGTTACCGACAAGCCCATTATGGTGCAGGCCAACGCGGGACTCCCCCACGTGGACGACGACGGTAACACCGTCTTTGACATCCAGGCCCCCGAATACGCCAAGGCCGTCGCTGGCATGATCGCCGACGGCGTGAGCGTCGTGGGCGGTTGCTGCGGAACCACGCCGGCGCACATGGCGGCCCTGCGCACGCTTATCGACAACCACACGCCCAGCCCACGCCACCGCAAGCCCAGCATGTCGGCCACGAGCGCCCAGACGGTCGTGGACCTTCCCTGTGACGGCCACAAGATCGCCGTCATCGGCGAGCGCATCAATCCCACCGGCAAAAAGCGCCTGCAGCAGGCCCTGCGCGACGGCGACCTGGACTACGTCGTGAGCCAGGGCATCAGTCAGCAGGAACAGGGCGCTGATATCTTGGACGTCAACGTGGGCCTGCCCGAGATCGACGAGGTCAAGGTCATCCAACAGGCAACCGAGCAGCTCCAAGGCTCCACGCTGCTGCCGTTGCAGATCGACTCCACCGATCCCGCAGCCGTCGAAGCCGCCGTGCGCCGCTACGCCGGCAAGCCCATCATCAACTCGGTCAATGGCAAGCAGCAGATCATGGATGAGATCTTTCCTTTGGTCGCCCACTACGGCACCAACGTCGTCGGCCTCACGCTCGACGAAGGCGGCATCCCCGATACCGCCGAGGCTCGCTTCGCCATCGCCGAGCGCATCGTGGCCGAGGCTGCACGCTACGGCATCGGCCCGGACCGCATCCTCATCGACTGTCTGGTCATGACCGCCTCGACCAATCAGCGCCAGGCCGAACAGATCCTGCGCGCCATGTCTCTGTGCAAGGAGCGTCTGGGCGTCAAATGTGCACTCGGCGTGTCGAACATCAGCTTTGGCCTGCCTGCCCGCCCGCTGCTGGGCTCAGTCTTTTTGGCCGCCGCCTTTGGCGCGGGCCTGGACGCCCCCATCATGAACCCGGGCTCCAAGCGCTTTATGGATACCGTCTACAGCTATCGCGTCCTGAGCGTTGAGGACGAGGGCTCGACCGGATACATCGAGCGCTACGCCGGCTGGACCGATCCGTACAAGATCGCCGCGAACCCGGCGGCGGCCCAGGCGGTATCGACCGACGCCGTGCCCGCTGCTGGCACCGCCGGCACCGACGGCAACGACGACCCGATTCGTCGCATGGTCGTCTCGGGCCGCAAAGGCGAGATCGCGGCCGAGACCGAGCGCCTGCTGGCCGACCACGACGCCATGGACCTCATCAACAATCACTTTATCCCCGCCCTCGACGAGGTCGGAGTCCTCTTTGACCAGGGCAAGTTCTTTTTGCCGCAGCTCATGGCCTCGGCCGAGGCCGCGCGCGTGGGTTTTGACACCATCAAGCGCCTGATGCCCGCCGGCGAGATTGCCGACAAGGGTAAAATCTGCGTGGCCACCGTTAAGGGCGACATCCACGACATCGGTAAGAACATCGTCAAGATGCTGCTCGACAACTACGGCTACACCGTCTTTGACCTAGGCCGCGACGTCGACCCGCAAGAGGTGCTCAAGACCGTACAGGAGCGTGACATCAAGCTCGTCGGTCTTTCGGCGCTTATGACCACCACGGTCGTCGCCATGGAGGAGACCATCAAGCTGCTTCATGCCGAGGTGCCGGGCGTCAAGATCATCGTAGGCGGCGCCGTGCTCACCCCCGAATACGCCAAGCAGATCGGCGCGGACTACTACGCCAAGGACGCCGCCGAAAGCGCGCGCATCGCCGAAGAGGTCTTTGGGCAGTAACACAACGGAAACAACCGAGCACCAAAACGTGCCGCACGCGCCACTTGGCACGTGCGGCACGTTAGAATAGATAAGACTATGCTCGTTTTGGCAGTTAGGAGCGCAAGGATGGCGATCACGCCCGCAGAAATCGCGGAAACCCGCGGCATGGTTGAGGAGCAGAACCTCGACATCAGAACCATCACCATGGGTGTTTCGCTCATGGGTTGCGGCGACGAGAACCTCGACCGCATGTGCACGAAGATCTACGACCACGTGACGCACACGGCTGAGCACCTGGTCGAAACCGCCGAGAACCTCGAGCGCGAGTACGGTATCCCCATTGTCAACAAGCGCGTTTCCGTCACCCCGGTGGCGCAGATCGCCGCATGCTGCAAGGATGAGGACCTCACCCCCATCGCGCACGCCCTCGACCGCGCGGCCGAGACGCTCGGCATCGATTACCTGGGCGGCTTCTCGGCGCTCGTCCAGAAGGGCATCGGCGACGCCGACCGCCGTGTCATCCAGTCCATCCCCCAGGCGCTCGCCGCCACTAGCCGCGTCTGCTCCAGCGTCAACGTCGCTAGCCTGCGCGCCGGCATCAACATGGATGCCGTGCTCATGGCGGCTCAGACCATCATCGATGCCGCCAAGCTTACGGCAGATGAGGATTCCGTTGGCGCCTCCAAGTTTGTCTGCTTTGCCAACATGGTCGAGGACTCCCCGTTTATGGCGGGTGCCGTCCACGGCGGCGGCGAGGCAGACGCCGTCATCAACGTTGGCGTCTCGGGCCCCGGCGTTATGGCCGCAGCCCTGGAGACGCTGCCAGATTCCGCATCGATGATGGAGGTCGCCGAGAAAATCAAGCAGACCGCCTTTAAGATCACCCGTGCCGGCGAGCTCATGAGCCGCGAGGCCGCCCGTCGCCTGGGTGTCGAGAAGGGCATTGTCGACCTGTCGCTGGCACCTACGCCTGCTGTCGGCGACTCCGTCGCGCGCATCCTCGAGATCATCGGCGTGGGCACCTGCGGTGGTCCCGGCACGACCTGCGCGCTCGCCATGCTCAACGATGCCGTCAAGAAGGGCGGCGTTATGGCCAGCTCCAGCGTGGGCGGTCTCTCGGGCGCCTTTATCCCCGTGTCCGAGGACGCCGGCATGATCGCTGCCGTCGAGGCCGGCGCACTTTCTCTCGAGAAGCTCGAGGCCATGACCTGCGTGTGCTCCGTTGGCCTGGACATGATCGCCATCCCCGGCGACACCCCGGTCGAGACCATCGCCGGCATCATCGCCGACGAGATGGCCATCGGCGTCATCAACAATAAGACCACGGCCGTGCGCGTGATTCCCGCTATCGGCAAGGGCGTGGGCGACTGCGTTGAGTACGGCGGCCTGTTTGGCCGTGCGCCCATCATGCCGGTGAACCCCAACGCCGGTACCGTGCTTGCCCACCGCGGTGGACGCTTCCCGGCGCCGCTGAACTCGCTCAAGAACTAGCTGAGGGGGACTGGCGAGGAGCCCCGGGGAGGGCAAATATATAAGGTCGCCTGCTCGGACAGTCCTGACTCGCACGGAGAGCGCATTAAGTGCTCTCCGGCTCGTGCGGAACTCGCGATCGACCTTATATATTTGCCCTCCCCGGGGCTCCCGCACAACGGGACCTCGGTTGGGTTCTATCCCGGTTGCAGTTGCTTCGCTCCTGCACTACATGGTCGATACGACGGTTTGGCGTTGGATCGGTTCTTTCTGATATATGCTGGTTGCGGCTCTTCTTTTGGGAGGAGTCGTTTTTTTGTTGTGAGGGGGATGGCCCGTGGCTGATGATTTGATTTGTTCTGAGCTGCTTTCTACGGATTGGAATGGCGAATGGATGCGCCTGCAAGCTGCTCGGCATCGGGCTGATGATTCCTTTGAGTGGGATAAGCGGGCTCGGCATTTTCGCCCGTTGGAGACTGCCCCGTATGCTCGGGATTTTATAAAGCTGTTGGCGCTTGAGCCTGGTGAGTCGGTGCTTGATATGGGGTGTGGGGCTGGGTCGATTGCCATTCCGCTTGCTCAGGCTGGGCATCCCGTGATTGCCGCCGACTTTTCCCCTGCCATGTTGGGCACCCTTGATGCTGGCATTGAGTACTATGGGCTCGAGGACCTGATTACGCCGCTTGAGCTTGCTTGGGATGATGATTGGGATTTGGTTGGGCCGGTTGCCAAGGCTGTTGATGTTGCCTTTGCGAGTCGCTCGGTTACTACGAACGACCTGAAGGGGGCACTTGCCAAGCTTGATCGAACGGCTCGTCGGCGTTGTGCTGTCACGATGGTCGCCAACTCCAGCCCGCGCTATGACCTGCACGTAATGAATGCCATCGGCGCCTCGGTTACCTGTAGCAATGGTTTTGTGTACGCCTTTAACATCCTTATTCAGATGGGGGCACTGCCGCAGGTCACGTATTTTGAATCGCCCCGTCGCGACACCTTCGATAGTCTCGAGGCAGGCGTAACGGACTTTTCTCGCATGCTCGAGCATGGCAACGAAGACAAGATCGACCGCCTGCGCGACTATATCGCCCAGCACATGATCGAGAACCCCCATGCCGGCGAGCCGGGATCCAAGGGCGTACCGCAGGGACGCTACATGCTCGACCACATCCGCAAGGTCCGATGGGCGTTTATCGCCTGGGAGCCGGTCTCCGTACCCCGCCCGTAGCCCATCTAAAGCTTGCATCGTCTTCCCACCCGGCATCCGCATTCTTTGCGAACTGGGCAAACGCGCTCCACACCACGCCGTTCCTGCGCTATCGTGGGACAGCTCACGTAAATTGAGGCCCCATCACGGGGCGCCCCATACATAGAAAGCGAGAACCCATGGCACTGACAGGAGCCCAGGTCAAGCAGCTTCGCAGCATGGCCCATCACCTCAACCCCGCCATCATCATCGGTAAGTCCGATGTCAACGAGGGAACCGTCGAGCAGACGGTCGCCTACCTGGAGAAGCACGAGCTCGTTAAGTGCTCCGTGCTGGACGGCTCCAGCCTTTCTGCCCGCGAGGCCGCCGAGGAGCTCGCCGAGCGCTGCCACGCCGACATCGTTCAGGTTATCGGCCGCAAGTTCTCGCTGTATCGCGAGTCCTCGCGCAAGGATATCGAGAAGATCAAGCTCGTCTAAAACCGACTGGTCATACCGAACAAGTCTACGGGCGTCCGAGTGATTCGGACGCCCGTTTTTTATCGCTCGACAAGCACGCGCTTGAGCCTGCCTTCGACCAGGCGCTCATACAGACGCCTTGTCTCGGGCTCGGGCACCCCTTGAACCTGCTCTCGCAGGTGGTGTATGTGGCCGCTATATAGCTCGACAACATCGCGGCGTCGTCCCGCCGCACCGTAAACGCGCATGGCACAGCGAACCATGTCCTCGCGCGCCGTCTCCTGGCGAAGCCCCGATTCAACGAGCCAAATTGCCGATTGCAGGTCATTCTCCTCGAGAGCGGCATTCGCTCCCCCAATCATGCAGTCGATGTACTTGGATTGCATAATGTGGCGCATGCGCGTAAAGAATGTGGGATTGCAACCGGTGGGAACATACAGCGGCCCCGCGTAGAGCTGCTCAACCTTAAGACAAAGCTCAACCAGGTGAGGCCCTCTCGCACCCATGCGGTTTCCCAGAATCTCGCGGCTCAGCTGGTCAAAGAGCCTTACATCGGTCTTAACGTAGTCGCTGTTGAGCCCAATGCACTCGTTTTGGATGAGCACGCACGACTTGCCATCCGGCGTTGGACCCAAAGCCGAGCGCAAGCGCGATACCGTCGAATACAGATTGTTGCGCGCGGCGCTAAACTCGGCATGGGGCCACAACTCCATGGCAATTGTCTCGCGGTCGACCATGGCATCCATACCCAGCGCAAGGCGTTCGGCAAGCGTTGCCGCCTTTTTGCGACGCCACATCTTATCCGTGATGGGAAAGCCGTCGCGCTCGGCGCGAAATGCGCCAAACATGCGCATCTCAATATGGCCGATCGTATCGACAGCCTCAACCTCGCCCGCCTGGAACAGGTGCTCACTTTCGCCCTCAAAGTCATCACGTAGTGAATACCGCGACAGCTCGCGCACCGGAAGCTTCTTGCGAATCCTAACGGCAGGCTCGCCCAGGCAATGCATCGCAAGACGCGCGAACAGCCGATACGATGGGTCTAAAATCCCCGAGCGATTCATAGACATCCAGGCAGCAAGATCGCTATCGCGGCCCGCAGCGGCCAGATGCAACGCCACGATCCAGGCTTCTGAGCCACCGACCTGCGTCTTGCTAATGTCGAGCAGCTCTGCCTCTTCGCGAACCGATACCAGCGACGTATTGCGCAGGTACGCCACGCGCTCCAGCAGCAACGCGTTTTCGCGCATGTACGCAATCGATTCGTCGGCGAGCTTGAGCACCTGAACCGCGCGGAACTTCGCGTTGACCGGCCGCCCCTCCGCCAGCGATTGCCAACCCTCCAGCAATAGCCCAAACAGCTGAATTTGATTGTCGCGAACACGCACCGCAAAGCGGTCGAGCTCGCCAAACGCCACATCGTCGGTCACAGGCAAGCCTGCAAGCAGGCGCCGCGCCGCCAGCACCATACGCAGCCAAATGGATGGCGCCTTAAGCCCGCGGATATCGAGCGCCTCGAGTATCTGCGTCATCTTGTCATCGCGCTCGTCGGGTTTAGCAAACGAGCCGTCGAACAGCTCCACCAGCATATGGTCGGCCTGTATGAGAATCCCCGCGATGTCGAGCTCGCAATCATAGGCTTTGCACGCCTTGAGCTTCGCGAGAACATTGCCGTCTTCCGCTCGCTCGGTTAGGTGGCGCTTGACCTCGATATGCGCGGATAGCATGTCGAGCACCTCGCAGGATGTCTGTTCTTGCACAACAGGGTTGGCGGGAAGCCCCAGGTCATTGTCGCCGTAAAAGGCGATGGTGAGCGCCTGGGCTATTTTCCAGGTAGCGGGATCGACCTCGCGCGCCGCCTGATCACCCGCACGTTCGATAACGGACGCCATATACCTTGCTAGCTTTGTATTGCACACGCTGACAGCCGCCAGATACACGCCGAGTGCCTCGGCGGGTGTCGGCTCTTGCTCCTGCTTTTCCGCATTGATCATCGCCGTCGCCGCGCGGCAAATGTCCCTTCCGTGCCCGGTTAGGGCAAGATCGGCCCCATACTGCCCGGCAAGTTCCAATACCACATGGCGGTCCAAGAACGCGTCGGCCAGGTCCATAGCCAAATCGCATCGGCCCGCCTTGATCAAAATGCGAGCAGCCCGCGATACAAGTTCGGGACGGATCTCGGCAACAAGCTTTCGCAACCTCAGGCGCGCATTGTCCTTAGCACCCAAACATCTAAAGGTGCGATCAGACGGATCCACGCCAAAAATCGGATAATCGCGCACAAAGATGGACTGGTCGACCATCGAAAGCCTCACACCGCACGCCTCTAGCTCCGCAATGCGGCCCTCGCCCATCAGCACCATCAAACAGGCAACAGTAAACAACAGGTTGTTCTCGAGCGATGCGAGATCGGCCAGCGCCGCACCGTACACGTTGACGATTTCGTTCTCGAGCAACCCGGCAACATCGCCCTGTCCATACATTCCCGTTTGCAGGGCCGATACCAGCTCGGGTACGCCTTGCGTAAGCCGATAAAAATCGAGCGATGTGCTGATCGAGAACGCCGTGGCCCATGAGGAATACTCATAGGCGTGCACCTTGAGCATCTGCGCATTGACTTTTACAGAATCGCCCAGCCCGTGGATAAGCAATCGGTTGGAGGGGCGGCAGGCAATAAAGACCCCCGTCCCCGTAGCACGTAAGCTGCGGATTCGATCGATGAGGTCCTCGGTTTCGTGCTGCTCGAGATTGGGCACGTTGTCGATCGCAACGAGCGAATGCGGTTTGTCCTTAAGCTCATCGGCGACAACCTCGAGCTGCATAAAGAGCTCGCGTCCAATCGCGCGGTCGGCCTCGATTATCCGAACCGGCCCTCGCGTGGGGTCCGATTTAACCTCCTGCACGTATTGCAGCAACACCGACGTCTTACCAAACCCATCGGGCGCGTAGAGCAAAACAATTCCCGCCTTGCGCCCTTTAACGATGAGCTCGTTCATCAAGCGATCGCGCCGCACCATATAGCCGCCGCCCGTCGGCATCAACTCGAGGTCGTCCGTATTGCCCAGATCGTTTACCATGTTTGCTCCTCAACTCGACCATATGGACACCGTAGCTGCAGGACCATATGAGCCGCCCCGTGAATAGCACGACTTAGAGTTTTTAATTGTCTGCCGGTACGTGTTTGGCAAGTTTTTGTACAGCGAGGACCGATGGTAACTTATCCCCCGACCAATAGGTCTTTGCGCAGGTCAATGCGCTTGCCAGCATGTCCCATCCCATTTGCAGTGTAGCGCAGTCTGCTGTTTTAATTTGAGTTGCGCAACTCGCCTATTCCTCGCTACCGCCCACGACTCTACAGTGGCAAATGTGTATAGAATCTGCTATAGAATGAATTGCATAATTTAGAACCCACCGGTCAAGTATGCGGCAAGGTTTCCGTCATGTATGCTCCACGGCCTATGTCCACTAAAAAGGCCCCCGCAAAGCGAGGGCCTTTTGGAAAGCTATGTAAGATCGCTTGGTCGCGTTACTCGCAGAGCGAAAGAGCAGCCTCGTCGGCAACGACGACGCAGTTGGTGTGCAGCTGCAGAATCGAAGCCGGGCATTTGGGCGTAACCGGGCCATAGCACATATCGTGCACAGCCTGAGCCTTGGCCTCGCCGTTGGCGACGACCAGGATCATGCGGGCATACATGATGGTCTGGGTGCCCATGGTGTAAGCCTGACGGGGCACGTCATCGATGCTGTCGAACAGGCGGCTGTTGGCCTGAATGGTGCTCTCGGTGAGGTCGACGCAGTGCGTACCCTTGGAGAAGTGGTCATCGGGCTCGTTGAAGCCGATGTGGCCGTTATTACCAATGCCGAGCAGCTGCAGATCCGGGTAACCGGCGGCAGCGACGATCTTGTCGTACTCGGAGCAGGCAGCAGCTGCATCGGGGTTGGAGCCATCGGGCACGTGTGTGTTGTTCAGATCGATATTGATGTGATCGAAGAAGTTCTCGCGCATAAAGTAGTGATAGCTCTGGGGATCATCGTGCGAAAGACCACGATACTCGTCCAAGTTATAGGTGCTGACCTCGGCAAAGTCGACGTCGCCCTTCTTGTACCAAGCAGCGAGCTGTTTGTAAGCGCCAATCGGGGTGGAGCCGGTGGCAAGACCCAACACGCAATCGGGCTTGAGGATAACCTGGGCCGAAATGATATTAGCGGCCTTGCGGCTCATATCCTCGTAGTCTTTAGCTTTAATGATTTTCATTACGCGTCCTTTCTCGTAGAAGAGAGGCAAGGCTTCCCTTACCAGCACTTGCCCGCGGCCCGCGTCGGCCGCAACCAACGTGTGCGGCCACCAGGGCGAGGTCGCGTAATGTATGTGTCTCGTGTCTAACCGCGTCGAGGCCCCTGCCCGTCCACGGCGACCCAAAGCTGTTTAGCTTCGGACGTTTTCCATCTTGCCACGGAGGGCGCCCTCTTTCAAGGGCGCCCTCCGTAAACGTGATTGAATTGTAGGCCAAAGGCAAGCGGAGCGACTAGCGCTCACGCGCGACGATGAGCTGGTCCATCTCCTCGACATGCTCTCCAACAGAACCCTTGATGCTCGAGAACTCAACGGAATTGCAAACCAAGATGGGAACCGTCACATCGTAGCCCTCGGCAGCAATCGCTTCGCGATCGAACTCGATGAGTACATCGCCCTTATGGACGATATCGCCCACCTGCGCATGCACGGTAAAGTGCTTGCCCTCGAGTTGAACGGTGTCCAAGCCAACGTGAATCAAAACGTCCAGGCCATCAACCGTGTTAAGCGCAACAGCATGACCCGTGGGAAAAATCGCTTCGACCTTAGCATCCGCCGGAGCGATCACACGCGTGCCAGTTGGCTGAATCGCCACGCCCTGACCCAAAAGGCCAGTGGCAAACGTCTGATCGTTTACCTCGGAAAGCGGAATGACATCGCCCGAGATGGGAGCATCCAGCGTAAGGACTCGACCACGCATACCAAAAGACCTCAGGACTTTAGTGAACATGCTCCCCCTTGGACATACCATTGATCAAATACAGTTTTACCAGTTTACCACTTGGCAGCGGTTTTTGACCATTAAGGAAGTTCGCGCTTGACAACCTCGACGATGTCGTCGACGACGCGCTGGGTCAGCTCGTGCGTCTCGGCCTCGGCCATGACGCGAACCAGCGGCTCGGTGCCACTCGGGCGCACCAGAATACGGCCGCGACCGTTGAGCTCCTTCTCGGCGGCAGCGACGGCGTCCCAAATGGGCTGGCAATCGTCCAGGCCGGCCTTGTTGTCGGAATGCACGTTGACGAGTACCTGCGGGTACTTCTTCATGATGCCGGCAAGGTCGGTGAGGGTACGGCCGGTGCGCTTGAGCACGGCCAGAAGCTGCAGGGCCGTCACCAAGCCGTCACCGGTGGTGTTGTGCTCCAGGAAGATGATGTGGCCGGACTGCTCGCCGCCGATGACGGCACCGTCCTCGAGCATACGCTCAAGAACATAGCGGTCGCCCACGGCGGTCTGGACCATCTCGAAGCCCTGCTCCTTCATGGCAATGGAGAAGCCCAGGTTGCACATAACAGTCGAGACAATCTCGGAGTTGGCGAGCTTGCCGCGAGCGGCTAGATCGGAGCCGCAGATGGCCAGGATGTAGTCGCCATCGATCTCGTTGCCCTCGCTGTCCACAAACAGCACGCGATCGGCGTCGCCATCGTGGGCCAGGCCGATGTCGGCGTGGGTACGCAGTACGAGCTCACGCAGGGGCTCAAGATGAGTGGAGCCGCACTCGACGTTAATGTCGGTGCCGCAGTAGTCGGTGTTGATGGCATGGACCGTGGCGCCCAGGCGCTGCAGTGCGGCGGGCGTGGTCTGGCAAGAAGCGCCGTGGCCGCAGTCGACGGCAACAACCAGGCCGTCGAGCTTAAGGCCGTCGAGGGTGCTGATAGCGTGGTCGACGTATGCCTTGCGAGCGTCCTTCATCTTGATGATGTGACCCACACCGGCACCGGTCGGCAGCGTATCGGCAGCCATGGCCTCCTCGGACATGACCCAAGCGCTGATCTCTTCCTCGACAGCATCGGGAAGCTTCATGCCCTTGCGGCTAAAGAACTTGATGCCGTTGAACTCCGGAGGATTGTGCGAAGCGGAGATGACGATGCCACCGTCGAGCTCGTTTTGGACGGTGAGCAGTGCCACGGCCGGCGTAGGGATAACGCCGCAGCAGTGCGGACGGCCGCCCTCGGCCATGATACCGGCGGTCAGCGCGCTCTCGAGCATGGTGCCCGAAAGGCGCGTGTCGCGGCCGATGCAAATGTCCGGACCAAGGAACTTGGTCGCCGCACGGCCCAGGCGAAACGCGAGGTCGCACGAGAGGTCGGCGTTGGCGACGCCACGGACGCCATCGGTGCCGAAGATGTTCTGGGGCATAGGATCGCTCCTTCCCAAGTGGGCAAAACGCAGTCGCCCACCCTAGTCGAAAAGAAAAGCGGGACCCACCGAGCAGTCGGTAGGCCCCGCTTGTACATTGTATCTCGTAAGGAGATAAAACCTTAGCGCTTGGAGAACTGGGGAGCGCGGCGAGCCTTCTTGAGGCCGTACTTCTTGCGCTCGACCACGCGAGCATCGCGCGTAAGGAAACCGGCCTTCTTGAGGTCAGCACGGTAGTCGCCAGCGTTCAGAAGAGCGCGAGCGATGCCCAAGCGCAGAGCGCCGGACTGACCGGAGATGCCGCCGCCATCGCACAGAGCGATAACGTCGAACTGACCGGCGGTGTCGGTCACCTTGAAGGGAGCAAGGGCGTTCTCAACGAGCTGATGACGGCCGAAATACTGCTCGGCGTCACGCTTGTTAATGGTCACCTTGCCGGTGCCGGGGACGAGACGAACGCGGGCGACGGCGTTCTTACGACGGCCGGTACCCTGGTAGACAACGGTGTTCTCAGCCATCTTTAAGCCTCCAGCTCAATCTTCGTGGGGTTCTGGGCAGCATGCGGATGCTCGGCACCAGCGTAGACCTTAAGCTTGGTCATCTGGGCACGGCCGAGGGTGGTCTTGGGCAGCATGCCGCGAACGGCGCGCTCGATGACCTTCTCCGGGTGCTTCTCCATAGCCTGGCGGAAGCTCTCAGCCTTGAGGCCGCCGTTGTAGCCGCTGTGGCGATAATAGGTCTTCGTGTCGGCCTTGTTACCGGTAAGCTGGACCTTATCGGCGTTGATGACGACAACGAAGTCGCCGCAGTCGCTGTTGGGCGTGAACTGGGGCTTGTTCTTACCGCGCAGGATCATTGCGATCTGGGTGGCAAGACGGCCCAGGACAGCACCATCGGCGTCGACGAGAACCCAGTTGCGCTGGACCTCGCCCTGCTTGGCGTAGTGAGTCGATTTCGAAATCACTTAGACTCCTCCATGTACAGTACGTGTTGTTACAGAGATTCACGGGGCTCTGCAAGTAACCCGTCCATATTACCCCGCTCGCCGCCCGAGTCAACAGGTATTTTGGCTCCGACCAGAGTTTCTGCACATGTCATCCATGGGTCATGACGTCGCGACACTAGCGCTCGACAAATGCCTCGATATCACTCAGCAAGCGCTTTGCCTCCTGGCGGCCCTGAATATACAGGTCGAGGAGCTTTGCTGGATCGTGCTCAACGTGACCGACCTCGACCGGATTTTGCGGGGCAACGACCAGCGCGCGGCCCTCGCGCTCATACTTCCACAGATGCATGCGCTGGATGTTATAGCGGTCGTGGCGCGTCTCGATAGCCTCGAGCAGGTAGGGATAGTCGGCATAGCGGGCGCGTGCGGCGGGCATAAACTCGTAGGGCTTTTTCTCGTACGAGCGGTCCTGCGTGACAATGACAACCGCGCGATCGAAGCCCGCCTCCTCCAGCACGTGCTCGATAGGGACCGAATCGGCTACGCCGCCGTCGACGTATTTGTGCCCATCGATCTCGACCGACGGCGTCACCAGCGGCAGCGACGTCGATGCGCGCACGGCGTCGAGGTCGAGCACGGCGCTTTTGACCGGCAAGTACGCGGCGGTTCCGAAGAGCATGTCCGTCGCGACGGCGTACATCTCGATGGGGCTCGCGTCGAACGTCTCGTTGTCAAAGGGATCCAGGCGGTCCTGGACATCGTTGAAGATAAAGTCGTAGCCCACAATAGAGCCCGTGGACGCAAACGATGCGGCGCCCATGAAGCGGTTGTCGTTGCAGAAAGCCAGGTTGATGCGGTTGGCACGGCCGATCTGGTGCGACTTGTAGTTCACGCCGTTGAGGGCACCGGCCGATACGCCATATACCGCCGGAATCTCGACGCCGGCCTCCATGAGAACGTCGAGCACGCCTGCGGTAAACTGCCCGCGAAAACTACCGCCCTCCAGGACAAGCGCGACCTTGCCGGCGTTCTTTGCCTTATCTTCTGCAGTCATGGTGACCTCCTGCTGTTTCGTTTTGGCTTTCTTCTACCCAGTTTTGGAATGGAGAGCGCGCAGGTTTTGGAGTTGAGGAGATGGAGCGGAAAGCGCGTCCAAGTTTGAGGCGGGATTCCGGGATGAACTTTCCGCTTGGACCGCCGTTGGGAAAGCGTGTCCCGTTCTGAGCGCGGATTCCGGGATGAACTTTCCGCTAGCCATTCATTTGGAAATTGCATCCCATTCCGAATGAGGATTCCGGGACGCAGTTTCCGCTTGATGTGCCATCCGGAAACTACGTCCCAGTCTGAGCGCGGATTCCGGGATGGATTTTCCGCCTGGGCCGCCGTTAGGAAAGCGCGTCCCACCCTGCGCTGCCGCAACGTTTTCCTAACGCTCGCGCCCTGCATAGAGTTCGATTCTCCGCGGGTTTGGGGTTCCGTTGATGCGGTGCATGGCAGGCTGAGATTCGATAACATCGCATCTATATAGGGTTGGGGCATTGCGCGGAGAATCCGCGTATTTGCTTCGCAAATCCGCACCGGCTTCGGCCGCCTGCCGGCGTCCTCGCCCGCTCGCTACAAACGCTTCGCGTTTGCTTAACGCTCGCGCCCTGCATAGAGTTCGATTCTCCGCGGTATCTGTAAGTAATAAAAAAGCAGGTAGAGACACTTCTCTACCTGCTTGTAACTATTGGTGGAGGCGCGGAGAATCGAACTCCGGTCCACGAAAGCCCCCTGATTGGCATCTCCAAGCTCAGTCGCTGGTTTAGTCTCGGATGCTTTGCGCGCAGCGACACGCTCGCGGCGTCCTAACCGGTTCGGTCTTAGCCTGCGCCATACCGATTACGTGCGCAGGAGCATTCCCCTAACATGACGTCGCGCCGGTGTCGGGGAAATCACCGGGTTGACGCGCCGCTATAAACTAAGCAGCGAGAGCCATAGGCTCAAAAGAAGAGTTGTTGTCAATTCAATTTGACGGTACCCCTGTTTAACGAGGCGAGGAGACCTCGGCTTGCTTCCTCTCTCAGAGCTATCGTGTCGAAACCAGTCGCCCCCGAATGTCGGGAAAGTCTGGATGGCATTGGGCACGAGCACCCAACACCCGTCGACTTTTCAAGGAACACGCGGGGTGAACCCCGCTCGTGGATAGCTATCTTACCACGTTCTAAAGGCAGACAGCTGCTCTATGCACGAGCTGTGAAGACCACAATGTGCACTGCACTTCGCACTTTTGCTACCGATCGCGTCACGTATATTTTGCCAAGCACAACTGACCCGTCGAAAGGACCGTTATGGATACCAAGCAGCAACTCGTCAATGCCCTCGCAGGCCTGGGCTCAACCATTACCGAAGCTATGGATGTCATCGAGGGCTTTGTCCCCTGCGGACATCCCGCCCTCACGGTATCGAACGCACTCGTCGCGCTGGACGCTGACGATGATGCAACTCTCGCCCAGCAGCTTGAGACCGTCGAGGGCTTTATCGACCACGTGAGCGAGAACCGCGGCGTGGCCGCCTATCACGGCATCGAGGTCGAGCTCGCGGGTCCCAAAGCCGATCTGCTCGCAGCAATCCGCGAGGTAGGCGCCCTTATGCAGACCGCAGGCGTCAAGAACACCCAGGTCAACGAGTGGGTCTACCGCAGTCTGGCAGCACTCGACAGCTCCGACGAAAAGGCAGCCGAGCAGCTCGCAGAAAGTCCCGCCATTAAGGCCGCGCTTTTGTAAATAGCAAACGCGGGTCCCTTGGCACATCGTCATCCAAGAGGCCCGCAAACAGTTCGCGTCAACCGATAGCCGCGCCACCGCGTTCGACCAAAGCAAGAATCGGCATTATTTGACGAGGTGTCTTTGCTGCAAGATCGGCATGTTCGAGCAGTTTGCGATCGTTAGTTACCAAGTAATCAACCTGGGCGCGTTTGCATGCGGCGAGCACCAAGTTGTCCTCGTAATCGCGATGGAGCGCTAAGTATTTGTCGGCCAGCCAAAGGTCCGATGCATCAGCGCCCACGGCCATAGCGTTTTCGGTCATATTCCGAACAAACGCCAGCGCCGCATCGCCAATTGCGCGGGCAGAAGCCTCGTCGAGCGCTCCCCCGTTGGCAAGAACGCTACGCTTCAGCTCGTGTTGGACAACGTACAGCACGTCCTTGGCGATATGCACCGGAAAGAACAGCAATGCCCCCGCCTCCGTCGCCTGCCCAATAAACGCACGTGCGGCAAGCGACTCGTCATGGTCGGCGCAAAACGAATCAACCCATACGTTGGCATCCACCATTATTTTGAGGGGAGCCCCGCTCACAGGATCATCCCCTTTTGGCGATAACGCTCGTCCATAGCTTCGGAATAGATTGTGTCCCAATCGCGACCGTCGGATACGGGCGACGTAGCGATGCCCAGGTCCGCGTAAAGCTGATCCGCCGCCGCCCATGATGCGGCGAACGAAGTATCGGGCGCGACGGTCTGCTGCCGGTCGTCGACGGCCGCAAGCACTTCCTCGCACTGCCCGCCACCCTGCGCGACCCTGGCCACCACCTTTTTGATGAGCTCGGGCAGTGACCCGCCCGAAAGCCGCAGCACCTCCTCGGCACGGTTCTTGACCTGGCGATCTACGCGAACGTTCACCTGCGCCATGCTGCTAACAGCACCCACGTTGATCCCGCTCCCTTCAATTGCTAGCACCGCTAGCAACACTATATAGAGAAGCTAGCAAATGGTCAAATGTAAAGGACCTGCGCTCGGACGGCACCGATGCCGTCTGGGCGCAGGCCAGATAACGTGGGCGAACACGTCTGCTAACGCAGGTACGCCTTTGCGTTGCTCAGGCTGTAGGCAATCGTCGAGCCGTTGTGCAGCAGCGACGACGCCTGCGGGGTAATCGTGCCGGTAATGCCCAGCGCCAGGAGCGCTGAGTTGGTGAGCATCACCTTAGAGTAGGAGCTCGTCAGACGATCAATGAGGCCCTGACTCATACGGCGCAGGCGCACGATCGCGGCAAGATCCGTATCGGTCAGGATGATATCGGCGACCTCCTTGGCGATGTCGCTTCCACCGCCCATGGCCAGGCCCACATCGGCCAGGCCCAGCGCCGGCGAATCGTTGACGCCGTCGCCCACCATGGCAACGTGGCGCCCCTCGCACTTAATCTGCTCCACATAGGCGTACTTGTCCTCGGGCAGCAGTTCGGCCTTAAACTCGTCGACACCCGCCTCGCGCGCAATGCGCTCGGCCGTGCGCTCCGAATCGCCCGTGAGCATAACGACATGCTTGACGCCCAGCGCATGCAGGTCGGCGATTGCCTCACGGACCCCGGGCTTGAGCGGATCTTCGATGCCGAGCACGCCCACGACCGTGCCGTCGACCGCCAGGTACAGCGGCGACAGACCCTGCGTCTGGGACTCGATGCGCTCCTTGATGTTGGATTCGAGCTGTGCGCCCTCGTCCTCAAATACAAAATGCGCGGAACCGATGATGGCGCGACGCCCTTCGATGGACGAAGCGATGCCGTGCGCCACGATGTACTCGACGGCGGCATGGCGCTCGCGATGCTCGAGCCCACGCTCTCGGGCGGCGTTGACCACGGCGCGTGCCACCGGATGCGGAAAATGCTCCTCCAGGCAGGCAGAAAGGCGAAGGACCTCGTCCTCGCTCCAGCCGTCGGTCGTGAGTACGCAGGCAAGACGCGGCTGCGCCTCGGTGAGCGTGCCGGTCTTATCAAACACAATGGTGTCGGCCTTGGCAAACGACTCAAAGTATTTCGCGCCCTTGACCATGACGCCCATCTTGGCGGCATCGCTCATGGCGGTCATGACGGCGACCGAACCCGTGAGCTTGAGCGCGCACGAGTAGTCGACCATCAGCGCCGCTGAGGTCTTGATGAGGCTGCGGGTGGTAAGCGCAACCAGGCCCGCGAGCAGGAAGTTCCACGGAACGATCTTGTTGGCGAGGTCTTCCATGTGCGACTGGCCCTCGGACTTGAGCGAGTCGGCCGTCTGCACGAGCGAGACGATTGAGCGGAGCTTGGTCTGAGCCGTGTTGGCGCGCACGCGCACCAAGATGCTGCCGTCCTCCACAACGGTCCCGGCGAACACGTCGTCGCCCACGCTGCGCTCGACGGCCAGCGGCTCGCCGGTCAGGGTTGCTTGGTTGACCATAGCGCTCCCCTGCTCGACAACGCCGTCGATGCAAATGGACATGCCGGTACGCACGGCGACCAGATCGCCGGGCTCGAGCTCGGTCGCGGCAACGCTTACCTCGGTATCGCCGACGACCTTTTGTGCCTTATCGGGCACGTCGAGCAGCGAGTTGATAAGCTCGTTTTCGCTCATGGCGCGGGTGTAGTCCTCGAGCAGCTCGCCCACTTTGAGCAGGAACATCGTCTGGCCCGCGGTGTCGACATCACGTTTGACGAACGAAATGCCGATGGCCGAAGCGTCGAGCACGGGAACGGTCAGACGAGGTTGCGCGAGCTCGCGGAGGGCGGCGCGCAAAAAGGTCATGTAACCGGCCACGACAAACACCGCGCGCAGTGGCGTGGGCATAAACCAGCGGCGAGCATAGTGGGCGCCGACAAGTGTGGCAAGATCCATAACGAGCTTGTGCTTGCGTGGCTCAAGCTGCATCACGTAACCCGTCTTTGCGTCGGCAATGGCCTGAGCGTCGAGCGCACCGACGGCGGCCAGCACGGCATCGCGGCGCGGCTCGTCGTATTCGAGCGCCATCTGGCCAATACGGCCATAGACGCGCACCTTGCGCACACCATCGATTTCGCCACTGAGCTTTAGAAGCGCATCGAGATCGCTCTCTGGCACAGGACCCGCCAACTGGAGGCGGGTCCTGCCGGGGATCTCGCTGATAATCGAGAATCTCATAGTTTGTGCCTGAGAGCGCTACTCGGCTGCGTTGTCCGCGGCGGCCTCGCTCTGGGTGATGTAAGCAGCCTCGGCAACCATGTCGTCGACATTAGCCTTGGCCTGCTCGACCATGTCCTGGTAGCCGTTCTTGATGCGCATGCCACACGCGATACCCTGCACGCAAGCGTTCTTTACCGGAGCGCTGGTGAGCAGCTTGATGCCGGCCGTGCCGAGCAGAAAACCGCCACCGACAAGCAGGGTGTTGAACGTGGACTTCTTCATGATGTCTCTCCCTTTTGCCGCATTGGACGCGGCATGGTGCCTCAGCACCCGAGTAAACAAGTTTGCTCGAGCACGCTTTTGAAATATCTCAATTTTATCTAACTATCTAGGTCAGCCATGGCTAACCTTTTGAAAATTAACGATGCGGAGTAACCGATTGTCAATGTGAGAAAGGGACTGTCCCTTTGCCCCTTCTTACAACTGCCAGGTAGCTGCTTCCTTTTGCAGCGCCACCATGCGGGCGAATTCTCCACCTGCCGCCTTGAGCTGCGCCGGAGTGCCCTGCTCGGCAACCACACCATCCTTGAGTACAACGATCTTATCGGCATTTTCTACCGTGCGCATACGGTGGGCGATCACGATAACTGTCTTTCCTGCGAGCAGGCGGGAGAGCGCCTGCTGCACCACGGTCTCGTTCTCCACATCCAAACTCGCCGTCGCCTCGTCCAGCAACACAATCGGTGCGTCTTTGAGCAGCGCACGGGCGATAGAGATGCGCTGGCGCTCACCGCCGGACAGCTTGGAGCCGTTCTCGCCGATCATGGTGTCATAGCCCTGCGGCATGCGGCTCACAAACTCGTCGCAGTTGGCGGCACGCGCGGCAGCAAGCACTTCCTCATCGGTGGCATCGCGGCGACCAAGACGGATGTTTCCCATCACCGTGTCGTCAAAGAGCAGCACGTCTTGGAACACAATGGCGTAGTCGCGCAGCAGCACCTCGGGATCCACGCTCGCAACATCCACGCCGCCCACGGTGACCGTGCCTTCGGTGGCGTCCCAAAAGCGCGCGGCCAGGCGGCTCACCGTGGACTTACCGGAGCCCGAAGGACCGACCAGTGCCGTGACCTCGCCTTCCTTGGCGGTAAAGCTCACATCGGTAAGAACTTTCTCGCCGGCGCGGCCGTCCTCGCCCGCACCATAGCCAAATGCCACGTGATCGAACACCACATCGTGGTCTACGGGCTCAAACTGCTCGCTGCCCCGAGCCACGGGCTCTTCCATGATGGAACGCATGCGCTTGGCCGACGACTCGGCGGCAAACAGCTCGGACATCAGCATCAGCGCCTGATCAAAGGGCGCATAGATGCGGCTCACCATAAGCAGGAAGGCAAACATCATCAAAAAGTCGACCTGGCCGGAGGCGACCATCGCAGCGCCCGTGACCAACGTGGTGGCAATCCCCAGGCGCAGGATGGCAAAGGCGGAGTTGACCAAAAGCCCATTGGCGAGCTCACCTCTGGTGGTCTCGCGCTCCTCGGCATCGATCACGGCGTTGAGCCTCTCAAGATAATGAGCCTCCTGGTTGGTGGCGCGGATCTCGCGCACGCAGTCGAGCGTCTCCTGGATCGCCTCGGTAACCTTGACCTTCTCGGCGCGCACATGGTCGAACACCGGGGTCATGGGGCCGCGTGTCAGATACAGCACGGCAAAGGCCACGGGCACGCTCCAAAACGCCGCGATCGCCAGCTGCCAGCAAAAGAACAGCGACGCCACGAACACAATGGCGCTTGCGATGATGGCACCCCAAAGCTCTCCCAGCACGTGGCTGTAGGCGTGCTCCATGGCTTGGACGTCGCCCATGATGGTCTCGGTTAAATCGGCCAGATCACGACGGCCAAAAAACGACAGCGGCAGCTTGCGCAAGCGCTCGGCAATCTCCATACGCTGCTTGCCGCACTCCTCGTAAAAGATGCAGTAGGTGTAGTAATACTGCTGCCAGTTAGAGGCAAAGAGCAACACGAAAAAGACCAGGAGGCCGCCCACAATCGGCAGGGCATCCGGCAGGTCGGCACCGGTGGCGAGATGTTCGACAAAACCGGCCATGACCAGGAACAATAAGCCCATGCCGGCCATGGTAATGAGATTGGTGAGCGCGGTCCAGAAAATGCCGCGTTTTACGCCGGCGACGCCTTTATCGGATAGGAAATACTTCTTTTGGAATGAGGCGAACATTTAGGCCTCGCCTCCCTTCGTGATGGCGGCATCCGCGGCAGCAGTGATCTTCCAGCTCGCGGCCTGTTCGTATTCGGCCCACATCTTGGCGTATAGACCGTTTTGGGACAGCAGCTCGGCATGGGTGCCAGTCTCCTGCACGCTACCTTGGTTGAGCACCACGATCTTGTCGGCCCCCACCACGGTCGAAAGCCGGTGCGCGATCATAATGACCGTGCGACCCGCTGCCAGCTTGCTAAAGGCGCGCTGGATGAGCGCCTCGTTCTCGGGATCGGCAAACGCCGTGGCCTCATCGAGCACCACGATAGGCGCGTCTTTAAGGATCGCGCGGGCGAGTGCCACGCGCTGGACCTCGCCGCCCGAAAGATATGCTCCAGCGGCACCGAGCATGGTATTGATGCCCTGTGGAAGCTTGGCCACAATGTCGTCGCACTGAGCTGCGGAGAGGGCCGCACGCACTTCGTCGTCAGTGGCCGATGGCTTGGAGGCGCGCACGTTATCGGCAAGTGTTTGCCGGAACAGCTGGTTGGTCTGGAACACGAAGGCGACCTGGTCCATAAGCTCGTGCGGATCCATATCGCGAACGTCCACACCGCCTACGAGCACTCGACCCGAGGAGACATCCCAAAAACGCGGAATCAGGCTTGCGCAGGTTGACTTACCGCCACCCGAGGGACCCACCAGGGCGAGGGTACTACCAGCGGGAACGCTGAAACTCACATGGCTAACGGCAGGTGCTTCGGCACCTTCGTACGTAAAGCTCACGTCCTCAAAGCGCACATCGCTACCGGCGGAGTGCTTGGGCTGGGCAGGCACGGAGAGCTGTTTGGAACCCATGACGCTTCGAATACGAGCCAGCGAATCGGCACTCATCTGAGAGGCCTCGCCCACAAACATGAGCTTGGTCATGGCCGTCGGCACCACGGCCGAAAAAATCGCGTAAAACGTGAAGTTGGTCATAAAGCGTGCAAAGTCCGTCTCGCCCGGCGCCAACAGCAACGCCACGGGCAAAAGGAATGCCACAAGACCATTGAGCGCGGTAAGGTTGAGTACCTGCGGACCTCGGCAAAACGTGCCCGCATAGCTTTGTGCCATGTCGGCGTATTCGGCGATCGCGTCGTGGAACGCCTTAAAGGAATAGACCGTCTGCTGAAACACCTTGACCACGGGAATGCCGCGTACGTATTCGGTACCGGTCTTGTTCATCTTGACCAGCGCGCCCATGTAGGCCTTCATGAACTCGGCGCCCTTGCCGCTCATCATGGTGGCCATGGCGCCAAGCGAAACGGCGACCGAGATAAGGCATGCCGCGCCCAAGCGCCAATCGAGGGCGAAAAGCAGCACGAGCAGACCTGCGACCATGGCGGTGGCGCCGGCGATATCGGGTAGCATGTGCGCGAGCAGGGTCTCGGTGGAGGCGGCGCATCCGTCTACGATACGGCGCAGCTCACCGGTGGCGTGTGTGTCAAAGTAGCCAAGCGGCAGCTTAAGCAGGTGCTCGCTCGTAGTCTTGCGGATATTGGACGCGCAGCGAAACGCAGACAGGTGCGTGCACATGAGTCCCACGAAATAGACCACGATGCTCGCCAGGGCAAAACCCACGGCCCACCAGCCATACGTCGCGATGTCGCAGGCTTCGCTCCAGTTAGGTGCCACGGCGATCAGATCGCGCGCGACAAGCCAAATGCACACGAACGGGCCAAAGCTCAGCAGCTGCGAGAGCGCCGAGAGAGCCATGCCCAAATACGTTAGGAATTTGCGGTCGCCGGCATATGCAAGCAGCTCGCCGATACCGCCGCCTTCCCTTTTTGATCCCTTTGCCATGAGATTCCCTTCTAACGGCTTGAGAGTTAACCGTAATGAACTTATCATTGATGTGTTAGCCATGGCTCACAATCGAGCCAGGCGTGGACGTTTCTACAAAGGAAAGGGACGCTTTTGCAAATACGGCGGGCAGCGACCGACATAACCGAGCTCTACGCACCGCAGTTTGAGCAGTTTGGCCTGGAGCTTACCGGCAAGGGCGCCGTCTTTACCGGCGAGGTGGCAAACGATCGGGCGCACGGACGCGCATGGATCATGCCCCTCTCCCCTGCCTGCATCGTCATGGAGCATTACATTACCCCGACGCACGATATGTACCTGGCCGAATACACACCCGAGCCGTACGCCTGCGTGAGCGAGGTCAGCGCGCCCACACTTATATGCATGCCCGAGGCTGGCATAACGCCTGCGAACCTTAAACCCTTGCATGGACCGTGGCCGAACAGCGCGGTGTGCAGCTTTATCCAAGATAGCTGCGGCGAGGAACTAAGTCCGCTGTTTGCAGGGCAGCTTTATCACTCGCGCTCGGTGCTCTTTTTGCCCGGGTATTTTGACGAGCTGGAGCATCGGTATCCCACTGAGTTCGTGGGAGTCTTTGAAGCGTTTGCCGAGTCGTGGCACGAGGAGGCGACGTCTGCCATCTGCCACACGCTGCGCCGGATTAACGAGGACCGCGCCCGCACCGTAGGCGGACACGTCTATATGCAAGGCATCGTGGAGACCATGGTCGCGGAGCTCGCCTGTTCGCGCGCGGCCCACAAGCAGGCGCGGCGGGCGGCAGACACACGCGCCAGCATAACCATTGCCGAAGAAGCAACGGCAATGATTGAGCGCGCGCTCGACAAAGGCAGACGTGTGGGTATCAACGAGGTAGCCGAGAGGCTCTACACAAGCCGCTCCAAGCTATGCGCCACCTTTAAGGCCCAAACCGGCGAGTCCCTGGGTGCCTACATTCGCAGACGCCGTATGGAGCGAGCACAGGACCTTTTGGCCGATAGCTCGCTCACGATAGCGCAGGTCGCAGAGCGTCTAGGCTACCCTCAGCAGGCCGCCTTCGCCCAAGCCTTCAAGCAACACACCGGCACCACCCCCACCGCTTGGCGCTCCCAACATATATAAAGAATGAGGGCGCCATCGGCGCCCTCATTCACCAAATTCAATTCAGCCCGCCTGACCCGAACGGCCGAGTCGTCTGGCCGGGGAAGCCCCGAGTCGCCGGGGTGTTTGCTCCAAATGAGTTCCGCATGCAAAGAAGGCCACTAAATGTGGCCTTCGTCTTGCATAGGACTGTTTGAAATTTGGAGGAAATACCCCGGCGACTCGGGGCTTCCCCGGCCTCGCAGCTACGAGAGCGACGTTCTCAGCAACTCGTTGAAGAGCTTCGGGTTGCCCTTGCCGCGACTCGCCTTCATGCACTGGCCCACCAAAAAGCCGATGACCTTCTGGTTGCCGTCACGATACTGCTGCGCCTGATCGGCACAATTTGCCAGCACCTCGTCCACAATCGGCTGCAACGCACCGGCATCGCTCACCTGACGCATGCCGCGCTCGTCGACGATCTTGTTGGGGTCGTCGCCGGTCTGGGCCATGGCCTCAAAGACCTCGTGCGCCTGATTGGAGCTGATGGCATCGGTCGCCAGCAGCTTGGCCAGCGCCGCCACCTGAGCCGGTGCAATACCGGACTCGGCCAGCGACACACCCGCGCCCTTAAGGTAGGCGATCATCTCGTTCACCAGCAGGTTTGCGACCGTCTGGGCCTCTTTGCCAGCCATACCGGCAGCGGCGGCCTCAAAGAACTCGGCAAACTCCGGGTCGCCAGCGATCTGCTCGGCATCGGCCGCCTTAATGCCAAAGTCAGCCTCAAAACGAGCGCGCTTGGCATCGGGCAGCTCGGGAATCTCGCCACGGCAGCGGTCGATGAACTCATCGTCCAGATCGAACGGCGCCAGATCGGGATCAGGGAACAGGCGATAGTCGTCGGCCGTCTCCTTCACACGCATGACCACGGTGCGCTTGCGGCTGGGCTCCCAGTGGCGGGTCTCCTGGTAGATGATGCCGCCCTCCTCGAGTACCTCGGCCTGGCGGCAGATTTCGTAGGCAAGGCCGTCATGCAGGCTCTTAAACGAGTTGAGGTTCTTGAGCTCGGTCTTGGTGCCCAGCTTGGTCTCGCCGCGGCGGCGCAGCGACACATTGCCGTCGCAGCGCATGGAGCCCTTCTCCATGGAGCAATCGGAAATGCCCAGCGTCACAAAAATGCGGCGGAGCTTTTCCATAAACAGACGCGCTTCCTCGGGCGTACGCAGATCGGGCTCGGTGACGAGCTCGATGAGCGGCGTGCCGCAACGGTTGTAGTCGACGAGCGACTCGGCCGCGGCGGTAATGCGGCCCTCGGCACCGCCCACGTGGACCATCTTAGCGGCGTCCTCCTCCATGTGGATGCGCAGGATGCGGATGGGCACCGTGTAGGAACCGTCCTCGCGGCGCTCGGGCATCTGCAGGCTGGACGCGTCATAGCTGGCCAGATGGCCGGCGCGCTGATTGCCTTCGCGCATGGTCGACGTCATGGACGTGGACAGGCCCTCGGCGTTGGCCGAGGCGCTCGCCAGGCTCTGGGCCTCGGCCTCGCCAAATGCGCAGTCGGGGCGCTCGGCGGCACCACGACCGGTCACGTCCAGGTCCAGGTGGCCGTACATGGCAAAGGCGACCGGACCCTGCGTGGTCTGGAAGTTCTTGGCCATGTCGGGATAAAAGTAGTGCTTGCGATAGAACATCGAGTGGCGCTGGATCTCGCAATTGGTGGCGAGACCAGCCTTGACGATGCTCTCGATGGCGCGCTTGTTGGGCACCGGTAGAGCGCCGGGCAGGCCCAGGCACACCGGGCACACGTTAGCGTTGGGCTCGTCATCGTGGCTGAGCTTGCAGTTGCAGAACATCTTGGTATCGAGTGCGGTGAGCTCAGTATGGATCTCCAGGCCGATCACGGCCTCCCAATCCTGCAGGACCTCGGAAAGCTCCCTCATTACAGCTCGCCTCCCTTCCCGGCAAAATCGGGCGCGACGGAAAGCGCGGGCGCACCCGTGGCGTCATCGGCAAAGCCGCGCTCCAGGGCGCGGGCAAACGTGAGCAGCTGACGGTCCTTAAACGCCGGACCCACCAGCTGGGCAGAAACGGGCAGCTGAGTATCCTCGCCCAGGCCCAGCGGCACCGAGATACCACCGTTGCCGCAAATGTTGAGCGAGATGGTATACAGGTCGGAGAGGTACATCTGCGTGGGATCGCTGATCTCGCCAAACTTAAAGGCCGTGCGCGGCGAGGCGGGCATGAGGATGGTGTCCACCTTGGCATATGCGGCGTCGTAGTCCTGCGTGATGAGCGTGCGAGCCTTTTGCGCAGCGTAGTAGTACTTGTCGTACACGCCCGAGCTCAGCAGGTAGGCACCGAGCATCTGACGGCGCTTGGCCTCGGCGCCAAAGCCGTGGGCGCGCGAGAGCGAGCTCTGGTCGGACAGGTTGGCGCAGCCTTCCTCCTGGTAGCCGTAGCGAATGCCGTCGAAGCGCGCCAGGTTGGAGAACGCCTCGGCCGGGCCGATGACGTAGTAGGCGGCGATGGCGGCATCCAGGTGCGGCAGGTCGACCTCGACCAGCTCGGCACCCTGGCTCTGCAGCTCCTGGGCGGCGCGCTGAACAGCAGCCTTAACCTCGGGCGTCAGGCCCTCGGCCTCCATAAACGCGGGGATGATGCCCACGCGCTTACCCTCGATGCTGTCGTTGAGATGCTCGGTAAAGTCAACGGCGCAATCCTGGCTGGTGCAGTCGTACGGATCGTGGCCCGCGCCGGTAAGCGCGTTCATGGCCAGCGCGACATCCTCGACCGTGCGGCCAAAGGGGCCCACCTGGTCGAGCGACGAGCCAAAGGCAACAACGCCGTAACGGCTCACGGCGCCATACGTGGGCTTAAAGCCCACCACGCCGCACAGCGACGCCGGCTGGCGAATGGAGCCGCCGGTGTCCGAGCCCAGCGAGAGCGCGACTTCGCCCGCGGCGACGGCGGCAGCGGAGCCGCCCGAGGAGCCGCCGGGCACGCGCTCGGTATCCCAGGGGTTGTTGGTGCGGTGGAACGCCGAGCTCTCGGTGGAGCTGCCAAAGGCAAACTCGTCCATGTTGGCCTTGCCCATGGGCAGGCAGCCGGCATCGAGCATGCGTTGGACGCAGGTGGCGGTGTAGACGCTCTGGTAGTCCCCGAGCATGCGGGAAGCGCAGGTGGTGCGCGTGCCCACAAGGTTCATGTTGTCCTTAATGGCCAGCGGCACGCCTGCGAGCGGGGGCAGCGGCTTGCCTGCGGCACGGTCGGCATCCACGCGCGCGGCGGCATCGAGCGCAAGCTCGGGCGCTACCTGCAGGAATGCCTGGACCCCGCCCTCACGCGCTTCGATGGCGGCAAGGGAGGCCTGGGCCACCTCGGTAGCGGTAAAGTCGCCGGCGGCAACGCCCGCGGCGATCTGGGCGGCGGTAAGGGAATCGAAGCTCTGCGCCATTACTCGCTCTCCCCCTCTCCCAAAATGGACGGCACGCGGAAGTAGCGGTCGCGCGCGCTGCCGGCGTTTTCCAGCGCGACGTCAAGCGGCAGGTCGCGCTCGGGCTCGCGCAGGTCATCGCCCATCACGTTGGACAGGCTTCCGATGGGATGGAACGTGGGCTCCACGTCGGGCAAGTCATATTGCAAGACGGGCTCGAGCATCTGGACGGCATCGTTCATGTAGGACGTCATCTGGGTGAGCTCATCATCGGTCAGTGCGATCTTTGCGTACTCGGCAATGTCGCGCACGTCTTTCTCGCTGAGTGCCATAGGCGCTCCCTTCCGCATAACAGTTAAACCGCTCTAGTATACAGGGCAGCGCCGGCTTGGAGCAGGCGCTTTACTCAAATGCAGCGAAAACGTAACGAGGGCGGCGGTTGGCAGGCGGCGGGCTGGCGGTTCTGCAGCGAAACCGCACCGTCCATAGCGAAAACCGCGCCGACCACAACGAAGACCGTCCCGCCCACAACGAAAGCCATCACAACATTCGATGCTTTTCGCCAAAATCGCGATTTTCATCGAATGTTGTGATGGCTTGGACATCTCGAATGCCCAGTTGGAGCCAATCCGCCACCAAAGATGCCTATCCCCCTTGCGGAGCTCTCCCCCTGCGCTACAGCAGATGTTCCTTGATAAAGATCGCGATACCGTCTTCGTCGTTGCTCGCGGTTACAAAGTCGGCAGCAGCACGGGTGGCGTCGCTGCCGTTTGCCATGGCAACGCCCACGCCGGCGTCGGCCACCATGCAGGTGTCGTTGTCGGCATCGCCAAACACGCAGATGTTCTCGAGCTCCATGCCGTTGAGCTCCGCCACGCGCACAAGGCCGCGCGTCTTGGACACGCGCGGATCCATGAACTCGTAGAGTCGCTGCGTGGTTTGCAGGGCCGCCGCTTTAACGGTGTCATCGGCAAATGTCGATGCTCGCTCGATGGCCTGCGGCATCACCTCGGGCGCCATGGTAAACATCACCTTGGGCTGCGGCTCGCGCAAAAACTCGGCAAAATCGACTACCTGGTAGGGCACGCAGTCGACGCGCGACAGGTGCTCGACGCACGCGTTGCTCTCGGGCACGTAGAACACGCCGTCTCGGGGGCAGACGGGCGTTGCCGGCAGGCCCGCCATGTGCTTGCAGATGCGCGCGACGGTCTCGCCCGGCAGCGGATAGCTCAGCTCGTTGATGTCGTGCGCGCGGTCGATGACCTCGGCGCCACCGCAGCCCACGAGCACGTCCACCAGGCCTTCGATGCCCCAGAGCTCGTACATGGCCTCGGTCGCGTGGGCGTCGCGCCCGGTGCACAGGCCAAACAGCACGCCGCGCTCGCGCAGGGCACGGATCGCCGCCACGGTGCGCGGGGACACCGTGTGCCGGCTCGTGAGCAGCGTGCCGTCAATATCGCAGAATACGGCTTTGATGTGGCTGAAGGTGGTGTCCATGGGGGCCTTTCTGGGTTGTGCGGCGGTGCTGAATGTGGTCGGAAATGGTGTACATGGTATACCAAGGCGCAGGCGCGGCCCGTCAAAGCAAAAACCGCCACAAAGGAGCCTGGCCCCTTTGTGGCGGTTGCGACGTTTGCGGGCCAAGCCATCACAACATTCGACGCTTTTCGGCAAAATCACGATTTTCGCTGAATGTTGTGATGGTTTTACTGCCTTGCAGAACGATCGAAATGCCGGCGGCCAAACAGCAGCAACGCCGCGGGAACCGCCGTTACGACCATGCCCGCCCCTACGAGCGTCTGCTGCACGCCAAATGTCGCCGCCAGCCACGGGGCAATCGCCAGCGGCGCCACGCCGGCGAACATATTGCCAAAACCCATGACCGAGTTCACGCGACCGAGCTGCTCGAGCGGAGTCGTCGTTTGCACAATGGTGTTATGAAGCGGGTTAACAACGCCCCAGGCCACGCCCAGGACAATCTGGCCGACAAGGGCTACGCCAACATGCGGCGTCCCCACGTAAATCAGGCTTCCCACGCCCACGGACATAAGCGCCACGAGCAGCATTTTTAGGTTGACCAGGTGCGGCGGCAAACGGAGCGCAACAACGGCGCCCAGCACTGCCCCAACGCCCGAGGCCGACGAGAGCCAGCCCATCCACTCAACACCGACATGCAGAACATCGCGGTAGAAAAACGATTCGAGCGGATCGAAAGCTCCGTAGCCAAAGTTCGAAAGGAAAATAATGCAGAACAGCAGGGCGAGAACACTGTTGGTAAAGACCGTCTTGATGCTGGTCGCGAAGGTGGCGCGGGAAGATGTGTTGGGGTCGGGACATTGGCCGGTATTGTCCGATGTGGTGTCACCGATCGCGGGTTTGCCTTCGTGCGCGGTGGCCAGACCCGTCCGCGGCCTAAAGCCCCAACCGACAATGAGCGCCAGCGCAGTAAAGAGCATCATAAGCACGAACACCGCGCGCGACGACGCAGCAGCCGCGACAAAACCGCCCAGTGTGGGGCCAACGATGATACTCACGTTTGAGAACATGGCGATGGCAGAGTTGATGTCTTTGAGCTCGACAGGATCGTCGGTGAGGTAGGCCGGATAGGATGTGGCGATGGGCTGGGCGAACCCCATCACAAAGCCCAGGAGCACCGCGCCGAGCAGGACGATGCCGGTCGCGCTACCAAAAACGAGGATCGCCGCGCCAGTTGCCAGCGTGCCCACGATGCTCAGCAAGAAATGACGGCGCGGGCCCAAAGCGTCGAGCGCCGCGCCGCCCGCAAAGGACCCCAGGATCACGAAAACGTTCATAAACAGAACGGCCAGCGATGTCGCCACGACCGAGGCATCGTCTGCATAGGTGAGCGTTCCGATGACGCCGATAAAATAACTGGTCTGAAAGCCGGTATATATGAGGAAGCGCATTGCCACCAGGTGCTTAGCCTGCGCGGACAGCGAAGGTTGAGGTTTTGAGAGAAGAGATGCGAGCATGGAGACTCCTTGTTTCATACGAATACGGGCGGTGGGTATTCGCCACCGTCTGTCAAATCAATCTATCCGCATGAAACATTAAGGACGCATCAGGACCCTTCTCTCCGTTTTTCGCTCAGTATGAACTACTTGGTAGATTGTAAGGCATGTCCCACACATCTAACAAAGCAAAAACCACCACAAAGGAACCTGGCCCCGTTGTGGTGGAAATGACGTTTGCCCAGATAAAACCTGCCGAAATAAACCTGTCCCTTTTTGGCATGTTATGGCAGCGCAGCGAGCCGGTTCCAAGTGCCCCAGGTCGCCCCGAAAGAGGAGCGACGCGTACTTTGGTACGCGAGCGACGGCTTGAGGGGCGAGATGGGGTGCTTGGGGCCGGCGCAGCGTCAAGCCTGAAGGTGGTCTTGGATGAGATCGCAGATGGCTCGGGCGTCGTTGATGTTGATGGCTCGGGTCGCGAAGCCGGCGTCGAAGGCCTGACGCGCCAGGGCCTCGTTGCAGGCAAGGGCCAGCGTGCGACCGTCGACTAGATCAAGCGAGCTCTTGCCGCGCAGACGGTCGACACCGGAGCGTGCGACGACGATGTTGTCGAAGCCCTCGGTCTTGTAGCCCTCGATGATCACCACGTCGACATCGTTGTAGCGCGACAGCAGCTCGCGCGCGGGCATCTCGTCTTCCTCGCGCGTGTCGGCGTACTCCGCCCAGCGCGTGGCACAGATGAGGCCCACGTGCTTGGATCCGGCCTGGTGATGGCGCCACGTATCCTTAGCGGGCACATCGATATCAAAGCCGTGATGCCCATGATGTTTGAGCGAACCCACGCGCAGACCGCGGCGGGTGAGCTCGGCAATGACCTTCTCGACGAGCGTGGTCTTGCCCGAGTTTTGGTAGCCGATAAACGCGATCGCGGGGACGACCGGTGTCGGAGCTGCGGGCGCGACGACGACGGACGCACTCGCGGGTGCATTGCCGTCGACAGTGGCAGTCTCGACGGCAGCGGCCTGGCGCTCAGCGCGATCCCACACGCCCGAACGGCCGCCTTCCTTGTGCAGCAGGCGCACGTCGACGATCTCCATGCCGCGATCGACCGCCTTGCACATGTCATAGATGGTCAGACACGCGGCACTCGCGCCAGTCAGGGCCTCCATCTCGATACCCGTCTTGCCCGTCACGCCCGCCGTAACCAGCACGTGAAAGCCAACCTGTCCGTCCGCACGCGCCGGTGCCCAGCCCTCGGGCACGTCCTCGGCCGGCGTCCCCGCCGGAGCGATGGGCGCGATGTCGCACTTGCTCTTAGTAATGAGCAGTGGATGGCACATGGGGATGATGTCGCTCGTGCGTTTGATGGCCATAATGCCCGCCACGCGCGCGCAGGCAAGCACATCGCCCTTTTTGGCGCGGTCCTGCAGCACCATGGCCTGCGTCTCGGGATGCATGAGGATGGTGCCCTCGGCGATGGCGATGCGATGGGTCTCGGCCTTGTCGGACACGTCGACCATGCGCACCTCGCCCTTGGCGTCCACGTGCGTCAGCTCGTCGCGACAGGCGTCACGGGCGGGCTCGATGGCAGCACTGGCAGTCGGCTGCGCGGACGCGTCGGTGCTGCCAGCATTCGCCGCAGCCGTGGCTTTGTGGGCAGACATCGCGGCCCTGCGAGCGGCCTTGGTGGCATCGGCGTACCTGCTCTTGGCCATATGATCATCCTCCGATTTGGGACATAAATCGTTGCGTGCCCTCAATTATCGCGTGTTCCTGCGGTTTGTGGGCCACGGCATCGCGCCAAATCGAAAGTACCTGCATATCATCACCACGGCGCAGCGCCTCACGCACCGAATACTCGGCATCGCTGAACAGGCACGGACGCACGTTGCCATCGGCCGTCAGGCGCAGACGGTTGCAATTCGCACAAAAATGATTGGACATGGCGCTAATAAAGCCGACCGTTCCCGCCGCGCCCGGAAAGTGCCAATAGCGCGCAGGGCCCGCGCCGGCAGGAACGTCGGTGATCTTAAGCGGTTCGAGCTCGCCCAGCCCCACCGCGGCGGCCCCGACATTGATGCGCGCCCGCAGCTCGTCGCTCGGCACGGTGTCGCTCGCATCCCACAGCTCGGGATTGAGCGCGGGCGCGTGAGGGTCCACGGCACAATGCGAACTCGTGTGCTCGTCGCCGATGGGCATGTATTCGATAAAGCGCAGGTGGATGGGTCGGTTGACGGTCAGGCGCGCAAGGGCAGCCACATCCTGGTTGAGCCGGCGCACCACAACGCAGTTGACCTTAACGGGCTCAAAGCCCCAAGCCAGCGCCGCGTCGATGCCAGCCATGGTCTGCTCGAGTCGACCCAGGCGCGTGATCTTTCCAAAGAGCGTAGGGTCGAGCGTATCGAGCGAGATGTTGACGCGATTAAGCCCGGCATCTTTGAGTTGCGGCGCTAGCTTGGGCAGCAGAGCGCCGTTGGTGGTGAGTGAAATGTCCTCAATCTGCGAAATCGCGCGGATGTCACGAATAAGCGGGATAATACGGCGGCTGACCAGCGGTTCGCCGCCCGTCAGGCGCACGCGGCGAATGCCCTCTCCCGCCACCAGGCGCACAAAGCGGGCGATTTCCTCGGCGCTGAGCAGCTCGTCGTGCGCGCGGGGTGCCACGCCGTCGGCCGGCATGCAGTAAATGCAGCGGAAATTGCATTTGTCGGTAACGGCAATGCGCAGGTAGTTAATGTCGCGGCCAAAACCGTCATGTTGCACGTGCCCGTCCACGCAGCCCTCCCCTCGCGCGATTTTTTATTCTTCGGAAAACATAATACCCCACGGGAGAATCATGCCGACACCCGTACGACAGGACAGTCGCTTCGAGCAAGACCGGCTTCCCAAGCCCATCTTCTAAACCCAAACCATCACAACATTCGATGCTTTTCCCGTTTTGGCAAAAAACGTCAAATGTTGTGATGGTTTGAGGCGAGGTGAGGGGCACGGAGGGGTCAAAGCATCGTGCTCGAACGGGTTAATCCAACTCTTTTAAGCCATGCGCCAGCTGCCAGTACTCGCCGTGCTGAGCGAGCAGCTCTTCGTGGGTGCCGCGCTCGATGATGCGGCCGTGTTCGAGGACCATGATGGCATCGGCGTCACGGACGGTAGACAGGCGATGCGCGATCATAAACGTGGTGCGTCCGCGCATGATGCGGTCCATACCGCGCTCGATGAGCTTTTCGGTGCGCGTGTCGATGGAGCTCGTGGCCTCGTCCAGGATGAGCACCGGCGGATCGGCCACGGCAGCGCGCGCGATGGCGAGCAGCTGGCGCTGGCCCTGCGACAGGTTGGCGCCATCGGCCGTAACCGGCGTGTCGTAGCCTCTAGGCAGGCGGCGGATAAACGAATCCGCGCAGGCGGCCTCGGCAGCGGCGCGCACCTCCTCGTCGGTCGCGTCGAGCTTGCCAAAGCGGATGTTCTGCGCAATGGTGCCGCTAAACAGGTGCGTGTCCTGCAGCACAATGCCGAGCGACCCGCGCAAGCTGGCCTTAGCAATGTGCTTTACGTCGATGCCGTCGTACGTGATCTCGCCGTCATCGACTTCGTAGAAGCGGTTGATGAGGTTGGTGATGGTCGTCTTTCCGGCGCCCGTCGAGCCCACAAACGCGATCTTTTGCCCCGGCTTGGCAAACAGGTTGAGGTCCGTGAGCACACGGGTGCCCGGTACGTAGGAAAAGTCCACGGCATGGAAGCGCACGTCGCCTGCAAGCGGGACCAAGCCGCACGTGAGCTCGGTACCGTCGGCGGCCACCGCACGGCCCGACTCATCAACGGCAGCCACATCATGCAGATGCCCGTACGCGCCCACGCCCTGGACCTCGGGAATCTTCCATGCCCACGCGGCGTCGCCCGTCTGCACCAGCTCCACGCAGCCCTCGTCCACCTCGGGCTTAAGGTCCATGGCGGCAAACAGGCGCTCGGCGCCGGCCAACGCATTGAGTAAGAAGTTGCCCAGCTGCGTGAACTGGTTGATGGGCATGGCGGCCTGACGCACAAAGACCAGGTAGCTTGCAAGCGCACCCACGTCGGCGAGCCCCTTGATACAGAGCATGCCGCCCGCCACGGCGACGATGGCATAGTTGACGTAGCCAATCACGACGGTCATGGGCACCATGGAGTTGGCATAGCTCACGGCGGCGGTGCCGGTGCGACGAAGTTCGTCGTTACGGCAGGTGAAGCCGGCGACATTCGCTGCCTCGCGGTTAAAGACCTTGATGACCTTTTGGCCCGAGACCATCTCTTCGATATATCCGTCCAGGTCACCAAGCGATGCCTGCTGGGCGGCAAAGAAACGCTTAGAGCGCGCGCCCGAGTAGCGCGCATATAGCACAATGGCCGCATCGCACACGAGCGTGATAATCGTGAGCTGCCAGTTAAGGATGATGAGCATGGCCGTGGTGCCCACAACCTGAATGGCGGCCTGAATCACGTTGGCAAAGCTGTTGTTGAGCGCCTCGGAGACGGTGTCGACGTCGTTGGTGAAAAAGCTCATGATGTCGCCCGAGCGCGTGCCGTCAAAATAACTGAGCGGCAGCGTCTGGATGTGCGCGAACAGGTCGCGGCGAATATCGGACACCACGCGTTGGGCCGCGCGCACCATGATCTGCGAGTAGCCCAGGGCCGAAAGCACGCCCGCAGCATAGATGATCGCCGTCAGGATGACCTGCTTGGCGAGCAGTTCCTCCCCGCCCGTGGCCAAACCGTTAACGATGGGGCGCACCATGTAGGTGCCGGCGAGGCTCGCGATGGCGGCGATGGAGGCGAACACGCCCACCGCGAGCAACGAGAACTTGGCATGCCCCATGTAGGAGAGCAGGCGGCGCACAGTGCGTTTGAGGTCGGCCGGGCGTGCTTGGGCTGCGGTCTTAGGCATGGCGCTCACCCCCTTCCAAGGTCAATCCGCTGGGGACGGAGGAAAACGGATCATTCGCGCAGCCATCGTCGCTGCCGTCACCGGCGTCCGCGTTCCCCGCAAACTCCATCTGCGAGGCGTAAATCTCCTGGTATATGTTGTCGCCCGCCAGCAATTCCTCGTGCGTGCCCACGCCATGGACACGACCGTCGTCCAACACCACAATGCGATCGGCATCCATGACGCTCGCGATGCGCTGGGCGATGATGAGCACGGTCGTATTGGGAATCCGAGCGATGTGCTCGCGAATCTTAGCGTCGGTCGTCATATCGACCGCGCTGGTGGAGTCATCAAAAATGAGCACGCGCGGATGCTTGAGCAGCGTGCGCGCGATGCACAGGCGTTGCTTCTGGCCACCCGAAACACCGGCGCCGCCTTGGCCCAACTCACCGTCCAGCCCGCCGATGCGATCAAGGAACTCGTCTACGCACGCCGCGCGGCAAGCCGCGAGGAGCTCATCGTCCGACGCCTGCGGATTGCCCCACTGCAGGTTCTCGCGCACGGTGCCCGTAAACAGCACATTCTTTTGCAGCACAATGCCCACGGCGTCGCGCAGGGTCGCGAGGTCGTAGTCGCGCACGTCGTGTCCGCCCACAAGCACGGCGCCCTCGGTAGCGTCGTACAGGCGCGCAATCAGCTGCACAAGCGAGCTCTTGCCCGAGCCCGTGCCGCCGAGGATGCCCACCGTCGAGCCGCTCTCGATGCGAAGGTCAATATGCTCGAGCACATCCTCGGCTGCATCCGCGCGGTATTTAAAGGAAACGTCGCGAAACTCGATACTGCCGTCCGCTGGCGCCGCAGTCGCGAGGTCTCCCACAGGATTGGCGATAAAGGGCTCTTCATCGAGCACCTCTGCGATACGGCCCACACTCGTGAGAGCGCGCGTGAGCAGCAAAAACACGTTGGAAATCATCATGAGCGAGTTCATGATCAGCAGCACGTAGCTCATAAAGCCCGTGAGCGAGCCCACGCCCAAGCGACCTTCGATGATCATGCGGCCGCCAATCCACAGGATCGAGAGCGCGGCAACATACATCGAGAGCTGGAACACCGGCAGGTTGAGCACGGCGGTGCCGAAGGTCTTGGTCGCCGTGCCGGCGAGCTCGGTATTGACGGTGTCGAACTTGTCGCACTCGTGCTCGGCGCGCACGTAAGCCTTCACGGCGCGCACGGCGGTAAGGTCCTCTTGCACCACGCCGTTGAGGTGGTCCATCGAGGTCTGGAGTTGGCGGTAGAGCGGGCTCACGCGCACGGTAATAATACCGAGCACGATGGCAAGCATCGGTAGAATGACGGCAAAGACCGCCGCGAGCTCGCGCGAGAGTGCAAAGGCGTAGACGAGGCCCATGATCAGATTTACCGGCCCGCGCACCATGGGGCGGAAGCCGTTACCTACGGCGTTTTGAATCACGGTGATGTCGGTGGTCATGCGAGTGACAAGCGAGCTCGTCTCGTATTCATCGAGATTGCCGAAGGCGAGGGTCTGGATCTTGCGGTACTCCGCGGCGCGCAGGTTAGCGCCCAGCCCCGAGGCAACGCGGGCGGACGTGCGTGCATAGCCCAAGCCAAGTACCAGCGAAAATGCGGCGCATACCAACATATACGCACCCTGCAACAGCATGTAGTTGATGTCGCCCGCAGGCACGCCCACGTCGATGATATTTGCCATGATGACCGGAATAAACAGCTCGAGCGCCGTCTCGGCCGTCACAAAGAGCATGCCGAGCATGGCATCGCGGCGGTATGCCCCCAGATAGGAAAACAGAATCTTGAGATTGCGCACGAAGGTTCATCCCCCATCAAACGTTGTTCGTAAACCCACGTATTATGGCGCGCCGTGCGGCGGTGTCAAGTGCTCCGAAATCGATTTCTGCAAGGCTAGTACAGGCGCCATGCTCGCAGGGCGCACGTCCGTATTCAATTAGAAATAAACGCGAGCGTGACTTTTTCGCCCTACGACCAACACAAACCTTGACTCTACAATCGTTGTAGGGTTTTCACTACACTGGTACGTAAACAATCTAAGCCAGAAAGTGCCCCGCCCATGGAACACGACCTCACACGCGGCAACGTCCTTAAGACCATCGCGGTCTTTGCCCTGCCCTATATGCTCTCGTACTTTTTGCAGATGCTCTACGGCATGGCCGACCTGTACATGATGGGGCAGTTTAGCGGCGCTGCCGGCATCACCGCCGTGGGCAATGGCGCGCAGACGCTCTACATTATTACCGTGACGCTCGTGGGCCTGGCCATGGGAACGACGGTCATCGTCGGCCACGCCGTGGGTTCGCGCCGCTTCGACCGCGCCGAAACCGCCATCGGCAATACCATCACGCTCTTTATGGGCGTCTCGGTGGTGCTGGCCGCCGTCCTGCTCGCACTGTGCCCGCAGATCGTGGCACTCATTGGCACGCCGGCCGAGGCGGTCGAAGGCACTGCCGCCTACCTGCGTATCTGCTTTATCGGCATTCCCTTTATCGCCGCGTACAACATTCTTTCGGCCATCTTTCGCGGCCTGGGCGATTCGCGCTCGCCTATGTACGTGATCGGCGTGGCATGCATCATCAACATCGCGCTCGACTTTCTGTTTATCGGACACATGGGGCTCGGCCCCGTGGGCGCGGCGCTCGGCACGGTAACCGCGCAGACGGCGAGCGTGGCCCTCGCGCTCGTGTGGCTCAAGAGCCGCCGTACGCACATTCACCTCAAGCGCAGCGACCTGCGCCCCCAGCCCGAGGTGCTCGGCAGCATTCTTAAGATCGGCGTACCTGTGGCCGTGCAGGACGGCTGCATCCAGGTGGCGTTTATGTTTATCACCGTCATCGCCAACCACCGAGGGCTCGTCGACGCCGCCGCCGTGGGCCTAGTCGAGAAGATGATCAGCTTTTTGTTTATCGTGCCGAGTTCCATGGGTGCCACCGTCAGCGCGCTCACGGCGCAAAACGCCGGCGCAGGCAAGGGTGACCGCGCGCGTCAGGTGCTCAAGGATGCCATGACCATCTCGGTGGTATACGGCTGCCTGATCACGGTGCTGATGTGGCTGGTGGCACCGGCGTTTATCGGCTTTTTTGCCAAGGACGCCGCGGTAGTCGCGGCCGGCACCGGCTATATGCACAGTTATATTTTCGACGCAATCTTTGCCGGTATCCACATTTGCTTTAGCGGCTTTTTCGCTGCGTATGGCAAGAGCTACATCGGCTTTGCGCACAACGTGCTGGCCGTGGCGCTCATTCGCGTGCCCGGCGCGTGGCTGCTGTCGAACGCCTATTCCAACACACTGTTTCCCATGGGCATCGCCTCGCCATGCGGGTCGATCCTGTCGGCGGTCATCTGTGTTATCGCGTTTACCGTGCTCAACCGGCGCGGGGCTTTTGACAAGCTGATGGCGTAGCGGGGCGACGCGAGCCTGACGCCCCTCCCCTGCTTTTTACCGAAAGGAGCGGTCCCATGACGGACTCGCCGACTGAACATACCGAGGGCTTGCTCCGCATTGGCGAGGTGGCGCGCCTGTTTAACCTGAGCGTGGGGACGCTACGTCATTACGAGCAGATGGGCTTGCTGGACCCGGCGTACATCGATCCGGCAAGCGGGTACCGCTACTACGGGTCGCGGCAGCTCTCCACCCTCAACACCATCAGCCACCTGCGTGTTCTCGACTTGCCGCTCACGCAAATCCGTAAGTTTGTGACCACGCGCGATGTGGACCTCATGCAGCGGCAGCTGGCTCAGCAGCAGAAGCTCATCGAGCGCAAGCGCCGCGAGTTGGAGCGCGTGTCGCGCAAGATCGATAACCGGCTTGCCCTGCTGCACGATGCCTTGGACACCGAGCTTGACACCATTTGCACAATCGACGCGCCCGAGCTTCGCTGCGCCGTGTTGCGCGAACGCGTCAACCCTACCGACGCCTATGCGCTGGAGTGGCAAATTCGTCAACTGCAGAAGGGCCAGCACGAAACCTTTGTCTTTCTGGGCAACTTGGGCGTCGGGATTGTCGCCGAACGCCTCGCCGCCGGCGACTTTAATGGTTACGACGAGGTCTTCCTGCTGCTCGATGACACCGATGATTACGTGGGCGACGTCGAGACACGACCCGCCGCGCGCTGCCTGACCATTAGCTTTCGCGGCACGCACGGGCGAGCAGCCCCACGCTACGAGCAGCTGCTCGACTATATGCGCGAACATAACCTGACACCCGCCGGCCCCTCGCGCGAGATTGCCCTCATCGATGACATCATCAGTGACGACCCGGCAACCTACGTGACGCAGATCACGGTGCCGGTTACTGTGCTCGATTAAGAACCTCCCGGACAGGTATGAAGCGTAGCTCAACTAACGAGCGTCGACTGCAGGAGAACCATCACGCCGGGGACAGTCCCCGATATGGCGGTTTTACTCCTCCGGAATCGGAAACGCACGGATGAACTCTGCGGGCGAGAAGGTCTTGATGGTCGAGCGCACAAAGGCAGCGCGATCGCGCGTGATGATAAAGTCCACGCCGGCACGCTCGGCCATCGCTCGGATACAGCCATCCTCAAAGTCCGGTTCATCGGAATAGGCGGAGGTAAAACAAGCTTCTTGGTCGAGGGGCTCTACCGAGTAGCTCTTAAGGCAGTCGCGCACTACCTCGCGGGCGCGCACCTCGCCGGCCTGTTTAGTGAGAATGTAATACGCGTCCTTGAGAGAGCAGGCCGAAACAACGCCCTCGATAAGCCCCACGTCAACAAGCCCCTTGATCGTTTGCGCCGCCCCATGCTCCGGCCGGCCCGGTAGCACGCAATCGAGCAGATAATTGGTATCGAGAAATGCCCTCATAGGTAGCGCTCCCTCGCGATGCGCTTTTCATCTTCAACCGTCATCGTATCGAGCGGCGTTCCCTTGGGCATTTTGGCTACGAGATCGAGATACTCCTGGTAGTCCTCATCCTCCGCGAGCATCTCGCGAATCTCCTTCCAGGTGATCTTGGGATGCCACATCGTACCCACGTCACGCTTGGTCTTGTCCGAGCCGAGCGTCGGCTTTGCGCCTCCATGCTCCTGGGCAGCGTCATATTCCACCGCAACTGGGCCTTGATAGTCGAGTGGCACGATCTTGAACAACGGCTTGCTCCGCTTGAAGACCACAACCTCCTCGCCCTCATTGGCAACCTTTTCGGCCACCTGCGTAAGGTTTTGACGCAGCTCCGAAAATGCGACAGTAACCATAGCGGCTCCTCTCAACATATATCTTCACTGCTTAGTATACACGTTAATGTTAATGTTAATATATATGAGAATCATCACAATGGGGTCAATCCACCATTGCGAAACCCTCTGCTTTGTATGAATCTTCTATCGCTCCGGAACGACACCGCTCCACAGGATCACCCTCAGCAACCTACGTGGAGAAGATCATGCCACCCGCCACCACGCCCAAATAAAAACCTCCCGGAAAGCGTTTCCGGGAGGTTTTCTAATTTGATTATCGGCGCCTTAAGCCTGGGGCACCTCGCCAGTAGCCAAGATCCGCCCGAGCGTGTCCTCGTCCAGCACGGGCACACCCAACTGCTCAGCCTTGGTGAGCTTGGAGCCCGCTTTGGGGCCGGCAACCAGATAGCTCGTCTTCTTGGACACGCTGCCCGAGACCTTGGCGCCGAGTACCTTGAGCGCCGCACCCGCCTCGTCGCGAGTGCGGTTGACGAGCGTGCCGGTGAGCACGAAGGTCAGACCCGCGAGTGGCTGTGCGTCGGCAAGCTCGCCTGCCACGCCAGCGTCGGCTGCGGCTTGCGCATGCGCAGCGCCCAAGTCGACCTCGAGCGACAGGCCCGCCTGGCGCAGGCGCTCCAGCACGGCAAGGTTCTCGGGCACGGCCAGGAACTGCTTGACGCTCGCCGCAATCTTGGGACCGATGCCCTCGCACTCGGCGATGTCCTCTTCGCTCGCCAAGATGAGCTTGTCGATCGACAGGAATCGCTCGGCAATGACCTCGCCCACACTCTTGCCCACGTGGCGGATTCCCAGGGCAAACAGCACGCGACCGAGCGGTTGGCTCTTGGACTTGTTGAGCTCGGCGATGATTTTCCCGGCCGTCTTGAGGCCTACCGGAATGGGGTCGCCCTTCTTGACGCCCTTCTTGCTGTTGGAGCTGGCGTACACGCGGCCCGTGTCCAGGCCTGCGATGTCGTCGACCGTAAGCTGGTAGAAGTCCGCGACATCGTGGATCAGGCCAGCGGCGATCATCTTGTCGACGATCTCGTCGCCCAGGCCGTCGACGTCCATGCAGCCGCGGCTCACCCAGTGGAGCAGGCGCTCCTTGAGCTGCGCGGGACAGTCGATGGAGACGCAGCGGTAGGCAACCTCGCCGTCCTCGTGGACCACGGGGCTGCCGCACACGGGGCAGACCTCGGGCATCTGCCAGTCAACGCTGTCGGCTGGGCGCTTGTCGAGCACGGGACCCACGACCTCGGGAATCACGTCGCCCGCCTTGTGCACGATGATGGTGTCGCCCTCGCGCACGTTTTTGCGACGGATCTCGTCAATGTTGTGCAGCGTGGCGCGCGCGATGGTGGAGCCGGCAACCGTCACCGGGTCGAACTCGGCGACCGGCGTGAGCACGCCGGTGCGGCCCACCTGGATGCGAATTTCGCGCAGGACGGTCTGCTTTTCCTCGGGCGGGAACTTAAAGGCAATGGCCCAGCGTGGTGCGCGGGCGGTAAAGCCCAGGTCGAGCTGCTGCTGGAAGCTGTCGACCTTTACGACCACGCCGTCGATGTCGTAATCCAGGTCGCCGCGGTGCTCGAGCGCCTGGGCACAGAACTCGTGGACCTCGGCCGGCGTGGCGCAACGAGCCACGTTGGGGTTGACGCTAAAGCCGGCGTTGCGCAACCAGTCGAGAAATTCGCGCTGGCTGTGAACGTGCAGCGGATCGGTATCGGCGATGGCGTAGATAAAGGTGGCCAAGTCGCGGCGCGCCGTGACCTTGGGGTCCTTCTGACGCAGGCTGCCAGCGGCAGCGTTGCGCGGGTTGGCGAAGGGGTCGCGGCCCTCGGCATCGGCCTCTTCATTCAGGCGAACAAAGCTGCCCTTAGGCATGTAGACCTCACCGCGCACCTCAATGGTGCGCTCGCGGTCGGCGCCCATGTGGGCGAGCGCCGGCTCGGACAGGTGCATGGGCACATCCTTGATGGTACGGACGTTGAGCGATACGTCCTCGCCCGTTGTGCCGTCACCGCGCGTGGCGGCGCGCACAAAGGTGCCGTTTTGGTAAGTAAGCGCCACGCCCAGACCGTCGATCTTAAGCTCGCAGGTATAGGTGACGCTGCCGGCACCGAGGGCATCCTCAGTGCGCTGAAGCCACGCGTCGAGTTCGTCCAGATCCATGGCATCGTCCATGGAATACATGCGTGCCATGTGCGTGACCGGCGTAAACTGCTCGCTCACGTAGCCGCCCACGCGCTGGGTATAGCTGTCGGACGTCACCAGGTCGGGGTAGGTGGCCTCGATTTCCTGCAGCTCAACGAGCATTTTGTCAAAGGCAGCGTCCGTGATCTCAGGCGCGTCGAGCATGTAGTAGCGATAGGCGTGGTAATCGAGCTCGTGGCGCAGCTCGGCCGCACGCGCTGCCGCTTGGGCACGGGCATCGGCCGGTGCAGTGGTATCCGTGCTCGCTGGCGTTTCGGTATCGATGTCCACGCCGTCACCAAACAGGCTCGATTGCTCCATAGCGGCACTCCTTCGCTCGATTTCAAACGGATACAAGAGTACCACCGGTCACCATGGCGCCGAATAGCCCTTTCGAACCGCACCGAATCGGCAGCCACCGGACCGGGGTGGATCGCACGATCGAACCATGCCCTTGTCAGTTCTAAATGATCCGTTTTCCTCCGTCCCCAACGGATCAATAAGAAAAGCGGGGGCTGTCCCGCGTTGGCGGAACAGCCCCTCTGGCATCGGTATGTGCGATACGACTCGTTAGAAACCCTGACCGTAGCCTTGGCCCTGGCCCTGCTGACCCAACAGCTCCTCCAGGTACTGGCGCAACTGCTCGTCGGTAATACCGCCGTTGCCGGTGTCAGTCGCGCTGTCGTCCTGCTGCTGGTTCTGCAGCTCCTCGTCGGAGCCCAGCTCAACCGTGACCTTTTTCTCGTCCTTGCCGCGCATGAGCGTAATCTCGACCTTCTCGCCCACCTCGTGGCTGCGCAGCGCGATGATCAGGCCATCGGCGCTCGTAATCTCGTCGTCGCCCAGTTTGGTAATGACATCGCCCTCTTGGATGCCAGCCTTGGCGGCAGGACCGTCCTCGACGACACTTGCCACATACGCGCCGCTATCGGTGCTCAGCTTGTTGGTGCGGGCGTTAAGCGCATTGACGCTCGAAAGCGTGGCGCCCAGGTACGGGTGCACCGGCGTCTTGCCGTCGATAATCTGGTCGGCAATGTTCTTGGCGTAGTTAACGGGAATGGCAAAGCCAACGCCCGAGCTTGAGCCCGAGTAGCTCTCGATGAGCGAGTTGATACCCACGAGCTCGCCGTTGTCGTTGACGAGCGCACCGCCGGAGTTGCCCGGGTTGATGGCGGCATCGGTCTGGATCATGTTGGCATAGATGGTGTTGCCGCTGGTAGAGCTCATGGCCGTGGAGCGGTACAGCGCCGACACGATGCCCGTGGAGACAGACTGCTCGTTGCCGAACGGCGAACCGATCGCCATGACCCACTCGCCAACGTTGAGCTTGGAGGAGTCGCCAATCTCGATCGGCGTGAGCTTGGAGGCGTCGGCGTCCTTGAGCTTGATGACGGCCAGGTCGCTCGAGGCATCGTTGCCCACGAACTCGGCTTCGTACGTGGTGCCGTCGTCCATGGTCACCACGTACTGGTCGTAACCATCGACCACGTGGTTGTTGGTGAGGATGTGGCCCTCGGTATCGAGTACTACGCCCGAACCGACACTGCCCGAGCTATCCGACTCGTCAGCAGACTGCGAAAGTGAGCCATTCTGGCTACCGCTCGAAGTCGCAGTGATGGAAACAACAGAGGGCAGCGCCTTGGCAGAGACCGCCTCGGCCAGCGTTGTGTCCTCAGAGTCGATGGTAATCTTTTGCGTCGACGAACCCGAAGCACCCGCCGTCACGGCATTCTTGCCACCGCCAATATTGAGCGTGCCGCTCATAATGAGCGCGATGACCAGCAGGGCGCCGCAGGCACAGCCGGCAAGCGCCGTAATAAAGATCGGCAGCTTTTTGGTCTTGGTCTTGACCACTGTGTGCTTGTTCACGACCTGCTGGCCGCCCAGCGGCTTGCCGGTCTGCGTGTCGTAGGCCTGCACGTAGGGAATGTTGCCGTCGGCAGGCGTCGACTCCACCTGCACGCGCGGCTGCTGCTGAGTCTCGCCGGCATTGCCAACATCCTGGGGACGCTGGGAATCGTTCTCGCTCATAGCTGCAATCCTTTCGTCAAATAACCAAAGACCCGCCAAACATGTGGCGGGCCATCATTGTTCACGTTGAGTTGTACCCCAATATGCGGGCGTCCGTGTATGAGAACGCAATCTTTTAGGAAGGCTTAAGTTCTGCTGCAGATTCGAGAGGGACCCACATCTGCGTCAAAACCACCACAAAGATGCCTGTCCCCTTTGTGGTGGAAATCTAGTCCTTAAACAGATAGCCCACGCCGCGGACGGTGGTGATGTGTGCCGCGATCTGCGGGCCCACCTTGGAGCGGATGCGTCGAATGTGCACGTCGACGGTGCGCGTGCCGCCGCAGTACTCGAAGCCCCACACGCGGTGCAGCAGCACCTCGCGGCTGTAGGCACGGTTGGGATGCGTCGCCAAAAAGCTCAGTAGCGAGTACTCCATCAGCGTCAGGTCGATGGGCTCATCATCGAGCGTCACCTGGTAGGTGGCCAAATTAATCTCGAGGTTATCGATGTTGAGCACATCGTCGGCAGTGACGGTCTCCTCCTCGCCCATCAGGCGCTGTGCGCGAGCCTTGAGCTCGTTGGGCGTCGCCGTGGGGCATACAAAGTCGGCATGCGCGTGATTCGGCAGGCGCAGGGTGCCGAGCGCCTCGTCGTCGACGATCACCAACATGGGAACGCCGCCACGATCATCAAGCCACTTGGCAATCTGATCGATACGGTCGCTGCGAATGCCATCGGAATCGAGGATCAGCAGGTCAAAGTCGTGCGCCGCAGTCGGTGAATCGGGAGTTGCCAGGCTCACCTCGACACCCAGGGTGGTCGTCAAGCTGCGGGCAAACTCGTGGAAGCGCGTCGTGCGCGCCATGAACAGGGCACTCTTTTCGGACATATCGGCCTCCAAAGAAATGAGCTCAATCGTACTGAAACAAGCCAGCGCGATTAGGAGTTCGCCAGGTAGTGCTTAATCTCCCACTCGGTGATCGTGGACTCAAACTTATGCCACTCGTCGCGCTTCTTTTTGAGGAAGAAGCCGTGGATGTGCTCGCCGAGGGCATCCTTCATAAACTGCGAGTCCTCAAAGACGTCGAGTGCCTCTTTGAGCGAGCGCGGCAGCGGCGTGTAGCCGGCCTCGAGCATCTGGCGGTCGGTGAGCTTGAGCGTCTCGGCCGTGGCCTCGGGCGGGAGCTCCAGCTTGCGCTCGATGCCGTCCAGACCAGCCGCCAGCGTGACGGCGTTGACCAGATACGGGTTGGCCATGGGGTCGGGGCTACGAAGCTCGATGCGCGTGGACAGCTGCTTGCCGGGCTTGTAGACCGGGATTCGGATCATGCTCGCGCGGTTGCGCAGGCCCCACGTGGCGTACTGCGGCACGGAGTCGCCGCCCGTGGTGATGCGCTTATACGAGTTGACCGTGGGGTTGGTGATGGCGCTGATCTCGCGCGCGTGCGCCAGGATGCCGGCCATATAGTGCTTGGCGATATCGGAGAGGTGGTACTTCTCGTCGTCCTCGCCCCAAAAGACGTTGTTGCCGTCGTGGTTGAACAGCGACTGATGCAAAAACATGGCGCTGCCGTCCTCGCCCGCCAACGGCTTGGGCATAAAGGAGGCGTGGCAACCGCTCTCGTAGGCCTGTTGCTTAATGATGAGTTTGGCCGTGGTGATGGCGTCGGACATGCTCAGGGCCTCGGCGTGGCGCAGGCTCATGCCGTGCTGCGAGCGACCGGCGGCGTGGAAGGTGTACTCCACGGGCACGGACATCTTCTCGAGTGTGAGGACCGTGTTGCGGCGCAGGTCGCGGGCGGCGTCGCTCACCGAAAGATCGAAGTAGCCCACGTTGTCGAGCGGCTCGGGCGTGTGCTCGTCGGGGAAGTAGTAGTACTCCAGCTCGGCACCCACGTTGAGCAGGTAGCCGGCCTTCTCGGCCTTGTAGAACATGCGGCGCAGGGCATCGCGAGGATCGCCGGCAAACGGCTTGCGATCGGGAGTGCACACGTCGCAGAACACGCGGGCGACGCCGTTGTGGCTCGGACGCCACGGCAGGATCTGGAAGGTCGAAGCATCGGGAAACGCCAGCATGTCGGCTTCCTCGGGCGTGGCAAAGCCCTCGATGGCCGAGCCGTCAAAGCCAATGCCCTCCTCAAAAGCGACCTCGAGGTCCTCGGGGCTAATGGCAAAGTTCTTGAGGCGGCCGAGAATGTCGACAAACCACAGACGCACAAAGCGGATGTCACGCTGCTCTACGGAGCGGAGTACGTAATCGATGTTCTGCTGGTTCATGTCGCTCCCCTTTCTTTCGGGCGGGTTTCGACTGGTCTATATCGCAGATACTATCGCAGAAAAATGTTTCCGCAGGGTTAAAGCGTATCAAGCGCTCAAAAAACGTGTGCGAACAGGCAGATATGACAAGTAACTATCGTTCGGATTCGGAGACAATTTGCCTACAGGCTCGTTCCAGCGCAGGGAACTCCATCGTCACTGCATCCCAAACAACCGAGCGGTCGACATTGCCGTAATCATGCGCAAGATAATTTCTCATGCCGATAATTCCACGCCATTCGATTTCGGGATGAAGCCGCTGCGAGCGTTCCGACAATTTGCCCGCTTCTTCCGTCGCCCTAAGCGCACACATCAAAAGGGAGTCCGCCAACGCCCTCGTCCGCACGTCATTCGCATGCAGAAACTGGTCCTCGGTGATACCAAAAGCCTTGATGCGCTCGTTCGTTTCAGAGATGGCCTCCAAAACCTCTTGGGCGCGAAGGCAGTCTGACTTACGCGCGATCATAAAGGATCACTCCTTCGCGCTCAATCGCCGCGGCAAGATCGTCATCAAGATGATCACTAGAGACGAGGTCAACCTGCCTCCCGGTTTCTTTGCGCACCGCCTCACCAAACGCCGACAACGCGAAAAGACCGAAACCCTGCTCGCGATCGACTACGAGACGCAAGTCAATATCACTATCGGCATGCGCCTCACCACGGGCATACGAACCAAAAAGAATCACGGTTTTGATGGCGGGAATCGATCTGGCTGCCTCGCGGACGGCGGACTCAATCTGGGCAATATCCAAAATGCCCGCCGCGGCGCTTTCGCTCGCAGAGCTTTTACCAAGTGAAGGAACAAACGGCAGCGAACGCTCGCGCAGCATCTGTCTCATAAACATATTGACCGCAACAGACGAAGTCATGCCAAGTTCTTCACACAGCTCGGCAAATGAGTCTTTAATTGACGAGTCCACTCGCACACTCAGCACAGACGCAGCCATGGATACCTCCTGTATGACATTGTCTATATATTATCACACAAACTAGCGCGAGGTCGAAGCGCGGTGTTCGATGTAACCGGGGATCTCGATGCGCTTGGGCGCCAGCTTTGCGGCTTCGCCCACGGTGGTGGTAACGACGCCGATGCGCTCGGACAGACGCTCGACCACGCGCTCGGCAATGGTGAGGGTATCCTGCGCGGCCGTGGTCACACCGCCAAAGAGCACGTGGTTCCAGGGGTAATCGTCAAACGTCGCAATCTTGAGGCCAGCCGGCAACGAGGGCCCCAGCTGTGCCAGCGCCTCGGTCAGACGCAGGAAAACTAGGCCGTTGACGGCAATGAGGCCGAGCTTTTTACCCGCATAGCCGCGGATGGTCTCGTCCAGGCGACTGACACCCTCAACGCCACCGTCTGCCAAGATGACGACCTCGCCGGCCAGGCCGCGGCGCGAGAGCTCGTCGGCAAACGCCTCAGCGCGCTCACGACGCACGGGGCTGTCATCGCTTGCCTCGGTAAGCAGGCACAGACGCTCGCTGCCCGCAGCAGCCAAGGCGTCTACCAGGCCAGCGACCAACTCACGGTTGTTGGAGGTCACCAGATCGATGCCACCGTCGGCAACGTCGCGGTCGAGCAGTACAACGGGCAGGCGCCCCGCGGCCGCGGCGATCGCCTTGTCGTTGCCTCCGCAGGTATTGACGACCAGGCCGTCCACGCCGGCATCGATAAGTCTGGTGAGCGACTCTGCCTCCTTGGCGGGGTCGTTGCCGCTAATGGCCGTCATGAGCGAGCAGCCGCGCGCGGCGGCGCTGGCGGAAAGCCCTTCGAGCATTGCGCTCGAGAACGGGTTGGCAATGTCGGCCAAGATCACGCCGATGAGGTTGGTGCGCGAGCTGCGCAGATTGCGTGCGGCGGCACGTGGGCGATAGCCGGTGCGCTCGATAACCGCCGCGATGCGAGCACGGGTTTCCTCGGTCATCTGCCCGGGGCGGTTGTTGAGATAGCGCGAGACCGTGGCCGGACTCACGCCCGCCTCAGCGGCAATGTCCTTGATTCTCATCTGCGCCATAGCGCACCCCGTTTCCCATTTGTCGGCAGTCTGAGCCATTTTAGGCATTTTTAAAAATCTCGGTTGCAAAACGCTGTAGGTGAGCAGCATCGTTTTTGCGTATCGAGCAGATGCGGTGATGGGCTAGATAGACGAGTCTTTGGACAGCTCGAAATAGTCGGGATGCAGGGCGATAACCGGGCCCTGCTCCTCGGGCATCAGATGCAAGTGCGTCTCTGCCAGATAGCTCGCCGTGTCGGTATCGCCCCTCTTAATAGCCTCGAGAATTCGGCGATGCTGTCGACGAATCGGCTCCCAATCCAGATCCTGCGACACCATACGCAACCAGTTGTATCGCTCAAAATGCGTGTTGACGCTCTTCATCCAATCCCACAGCATGTGACGACCGGCAATCTCAAAACACGTCTCATGGAACAGATTGTCCAGATCGAAAAAGCGACGCGTCTCGCTATGGTCGAGCGACTCGGACTCGGCAAGAATCTGCTCGAGCCGATGCTTTTGCTCGGACGTGGCGGCAGAGCAGCATTTAATAAGCACGCTTCTTTCGAGTTTCTCGCGCAAGAAACAGGCATTCTCGGCGTGTTCCATGCTGATCTTAGAGACGTAGGTGCCGCTCTTGGGACGCGTTTCCACCAGCTCTTGCTCGCGCAGGCGCACAAAAGACTCGCGAATGGGCGTGCGCCCGATTCCCGTCTCCTTTTCCAGACCAATCGCCGAAAGGCGCGTGCCGGGTTTGAGCTCGGCATAGATGATCTTGGAGCGCAATGCGTTGTATGCCTGGTCTTGCAGGCTCTGATAATGCTGGTGCTGTTCCATAAAGCCCTCGGATGAAGCCCACGGTTTGTCGAATATCACCACGTAATACTATCGCATCCCCCATTCCCTCAGTTGCGGTGAAATAGGGCGCGCTCGCGTCGCCAAGATCACAAGAGCAAGCGGCGGCATCCCGAAACCCGGGACACCACCGCTGTTTTGCTATCAGATGGCGCAGAGACGCCCCTCCTCATGCGCCAAGGGATTGATTAGAGCTCGCAGGCGATCTTGTAGCCATCGCCGATGGCGTCGCGGATGTTGCCGCACTTGTTGGCATCGCCCAGCACGTGGGTGGCAACACCGGCTGCAGCCAGATCGTCGGCCAGCTTGGTATTGGGACGATAGCCCATGGCAAGCACCAGCGTATCGGCACCGGCGATGGTATGGACCTCGCCATCCTTCTCATAGCTGATGGTATCCTCGGTGATCTCGGTCACCTTGGCCTCGGTCAGCACATGGACGCCCTTGGAGAGCATGCGCGTGATGAGCACCGCACGACCGGCACCACCCTCGTTGGCGGCGAGCGTCTTGGTCATCTCGATGACGGTGACGTCGCGGTTGGCCGGCGACAGGTCGTTGACCAGCGGGGCCAGGTAATCGGCCGTCTCGCAGCCGACGGTGCCGCCGCCCACGATGACGATCTTCTTACCCGGGAAAGCCTTGCCGCCCAGCAGGTCGTCAGCCGTCATAACCTGCTTAAAGCCCTGCATGAAGGCCGGGGCGATGGGCTCAGCACCATAAGCCAGGACAACCTCGTAACCAGCGTAGTCGCGCTGAATGTCCTCGGCAGTAAGCTCGGTGCCAAATATGCACTTCACTCCCGCCTCGGCCAGACGACGATACTGGTACTTGATCACGCGAGTGAGCTCCTGCTTTGCCGGCGGAACGGCCGCGATGCGCATCTCGCCGCCCGGTTCGTCCTGCTTATCCACGAGCACCACGTTGTGGCCGCGCTTGGCGGCAATGTAGGCTGCCTCCATACCCGCAGGACCAGCACCCACGACCAGAACGTTCTTGGCCTCTGCGGCAGGCTCGTAGCCAGCCTCGTCGCGCTCCACGTCCGGGTTGACGGTGCAGGAGATGCGCTTGCCGAACATAATGCCGTTCAGGCAGCGCAGGCAACCGATGCAGGGGCGGATGTCGTCGGCGTTGCCGGCAGCAGCCTTGTTACAGAACTCGGCATCGCACAGATTGGCGCGGCCCATCATGCAAATATCGGCAGCGCCGTCCTCGATCAGCTCCTCGGCAATCCAGGCCTCGTTGATGCGGCCGACGGTGGCGACGGGAATGTTGACGTGCTTTTTGATCTCGCGCGAGCAGGCGGCGTGCGAGGCCTGCTGCGTGCCGGCGGCGGGAATCGCAGAGCCGCGCTTGATGGTGGTGCCGCCCGACACGTGAATCATGTCGACGCCGGCCTTCTCCAGGCGACGCGAGACGTAGATCATGTCGTTGAGGGTCAGGCCACCATCGGTGTACTCGTCACCCGAGATGCGGACGTCGATGATAAAGTCCTTGCCGCAGCGCTCGCGAATCTCGGCGATGACCTCGAGCAAAAAGCGCATGCGAGCGCCGAGCGAGCCACCGTACTCATCGGTACGCTTGTTGTAGAGCGGGGTCAAAAAGCCGCCGAGCATGCCGTGGGCGTGCGCCGCGTGGACCTCGACGCCATCGACGCCAGCCTTTTGCATACGCACGGCGGCGTCGCCAAACTGGTGCGTGAGCTCGTGGATCTCGTCAACCGTGATGGGGCGCGGTGCCTCGCGGGCGTAAGACGGGCCCACAAAGGACGGAGCGACCAGGCGCGGCGTGCCCGGAACGTTAAAGGCCATGTAGGCGGGGTGGAAGAGCTGCGGCATGATCTTGCAGCCATACTCGTGGACGGCCGCGGCGAGCTTTTCCCAGCCGGGGATAAACGTGTCGTCGTAGCAGCACATGTCGCCCGGCAGATAGGTATAGGTGGGCTCGACCGTCACGACCTCGGTAATGATGAGGCCCACGCCGCCCTTGGCGCGGGCACGGTAATGATCGACCAAGTCGTCAGTCACATAGCCATGATCGGCCAGGTTGGTGGACACCGGCGGCATAAAGACGCGGTTCTTGACCTCGGTCGTACCGACCTTGATCGGGCTAAAGAGCATCGGATAGGCAGAGGACTCCATACAGGGTTCCTTTCGTTTGAGCCGCTCGGCGGCAGTTGCTAACACACCTATCGTATCAGCAACCGCCGTATCCGCAGTCAAACATACCCAGACGCCGGTCGGTTAATGAATACCGCGGCCCAAGTCTTCGGCGATTTTGTCCACGCCCTTAAGTGCGGCGCACGTCTTTTTGTTGGAGCAATGCCCCGTGCAAACGCCACCCTGAGCGCAGTCGGCGCAGGTGCCCTTGCGGTAGATGCGCACGCACACGGCGACAAACGCAATACCGATAACAGCCAGTACAACAATATCGATAGGTGCCATAGCAAGCCTCCTCTAGTTAACCACCACTTACTTTACCCCATTCTCCACCTGCCAAAAAGGGACAGGTTTATTTTGGTCGGTTTTATCTGCGGAAACGTCACATCTCCCCCACCAAAAAGCCCGAGTGTCGCTGGGACACCCGGGCTCGTGGAAAGGGGTTAATCCTTATTCAGACTTAAGCGGAAACTGCGGCGGAGGCAGTGTTGGTCTCGTCCTCGTCGGTCCAAGCGTGCTTAGGCATGGGACGGAAGATCTGGAAGAGCATCGCAACCAGCAGAACGATGGCTACAACCGTCCAAATACCAAACTGGCCAAGGACAAGCAGGTTGTAGAACTGGTTGATGAACAGGCCGATGACCCATGCGAAGGCGCACTCGTAGCCGATGGCAATCGCGGTCCACTTGCCGGAGTCCATCTGATTGCGGATGGTGCCCATGGCGGCAAAGCACGGGGCGCACAGCAGGTTGAAGGCGCCAAAGGCAACGCAAGCGCCCATAGTCGGGAACATGCCGGCAAACGCGGTCCACAAACTCGGGTCGGTCTCGGCAGCGTCGGCAACCGACAACAGCGAGCCGGCGGTGGCGACGACGTTCTCCTTGGCGACAAGTCCAGAGACAGTCAGTGCAGTTGCCTGCCAGGTGCTAAAGCCGAGCGGGGCGAAGATCCAGGCGACCAGGTTGCCGAGCATGGCAAGCACGGAGTAGTCCATGAACTCCTCAGGGATGCCGCCCATCGCAGGCAGGAAGCCAAAGGAACCGTTATAGCTACCAAAGTTGGACAGGAACCAAACGACGACGGTGGACGCGAAGATGACCGTGCCGGCTTTCTTGATAAAGGCCCAGCAGCGCTCCCACACGTGCAGCGCCCAAGAGCGGATCGCCGGGAAGTGGTAGGCAGGAAGCTCCATAACGAACGGCGTCGGGCGACCGGCGAAGAGCTTGGTCTTCTTGAGCATGAGGCCCGAGGCGATGACGGCAAAGACGCCCAGGAAGTAGAAGAGCGGGCTGATCCACGCGGCGGTGGTGGAAGAATCGCCGATGATGGAACCCATGAGCAGGGCAATAATCGGCAGCTTGGCGCCACAGGGGATGAACGTGGTAGTCATGACCGTCATGCGACGGTCCTTCTCGTTCTCGATGGTCTTGGTGGCCATGACGCCGGGGACGCCGCAGCCCGAGGACACGAGCATGGGGATGAACGACTTACCGGACAGGCCAAAGCGGCGGAACACGCGGTCCATGATGAAGGCGACGCGAGCCATGTAGCCGCAGTCCTCCAGGAAAGACAGCATCACAAAGAGCAGGAACATCTGCGGGACGAAGCCGAAGATGGCGCCCAGACCGCCGACGATACCGTCGCAGACCAGCGAATCGACCAGGCCACCGTCCTCGGTACCGCCCGCCACAAGGGCGTCGTGCACCACGGTGGTGATACCCGGGACATAGGGGCCGTACTGCGCCGGGTCGACCGAGTCGGCGTTGTCGCCCGCTGCCTCGACGGCCGCGTCGTAGGCGTCGCGGCCCTGACCGAGCACGTACCAACCGTCGGTACCGAAGAGCTGGTCGTTGGTGAAGTCGGTCACTGTGCCGCCCAGGGTGGAAACGGCGATGTAGTACACGCAGAACATGATGACCACAAAGATCGGCAGGCCCAGGATACGGTTGGTAACCACGCGGTCGATCTTCTCGGAAGTGCTCATCTTGGCCGGAGCCTTGGTGAGGCACTCGTCGATGATGTGGGCAATCACGCCGTAGCGCTCGCCGGTGATGATGGACTCGGCATCGTCGTCGCAGTCCTGCTCGCACTGGGCGACCAGCTGCTCCACGCGAGCGGCCTTCTCCTTGGTGAGGTTGATGAGCTTGCAGGCGTCCGCATCGCGCTCGAACAGCTTGACGGCGTAGTAGCGGCGTTTGTTGGCGGGAACGCTCGCAGGCAGGTTGTTCTCGATGTGGTCCAGAACGTCCTCGATAGAGGAATCGAACTTGTGCTCCGGCACCTGGCCCTTGGAAGCGGCAGACTTCTTGACCTGATCGAACAGCTCCTTGATACCCTTGTTCTTAAGGGCCGAGATCATCATGACCGGGCAACCGAGCTTCTTGGAGAGCTTGTCCGTGTCGATCTTGTCGCCGTTTTTCTCGACCAGGTCGGCCATGTTGAGGGCGACGACCACGGGCAGGCCGGTCTCGATAACCTGAAGCGCCAGGTACAGGTTGCGCTCGAGGTTGGTGGCGTCGACCACCTGGACGACGACATCGGGCTCGCCGCTCATGAGGTAATCGCGCGAGCACTGCTCCTCGGGGCTATAGGGGGAAAGCGAGTAGATGCCGGGAAGGTCCGTAATCGTGACGCTCTTGTCGCTCAGGAGCTTGGCTTCCTTTTTCTCAACCGTGACACCCGGCCAGTTGCCAACGTAGCCGTTGGCGCCGGTGATCAGGTTGAAAAGCGTGGTCTTGCCGCAGTTGGGGTTACCCGCAAGCGCGACATGGATCTGAGAATCCGCCATTCAATCCTTCTTCCTTGTGTGCCCGCGCTGCTTTCTCCGCGCGAGCTGGATAATGTGCTTCAAAGTTGCTGCATTAAGTTAGAAAAACCTAACTTTATCTGCAGAAATGTACGCCGCGCCCCTTACTGGACCTCGACGACGGCCGCCTCCTCCTTGCGGATGGAAAGCTCGTAGCCGCGCACGTTGATCTCGACCGGATCACCGAGCGGTGCAACCTTCACGACCTTGAACGAAGTGCCCTTGATGAGGCCCAGGTCCATAAGGTGGCGGCGCAGCGCACCCTCACCGTGAAGCTTGACGATGGTAGAGCTCTCGCCCACCTTAACGTCACCCAACGTCTTCATCCTCTTGTCCCCCTTTCGGTTTTTATCAAATGCTGCGAACTAACCGACGGTCATGATGTGCATGGCAACCTTGGAATCGATGCCAAAGCGTGCGCCCAGCACCGTGACGATGATATTGGCGCCACTCGAGCTCACCACGTGGATTTCGCTGCCCTCAACAAAGCCGAGGTCCTTGAGGTGGTGTTTCATATCCTCATTGCCCTTTACCCGAGACACGCGCACGGTTTCGCCCGCTTTTACCATCGAAAGCGGCATGGCCGGCATCTGCGGTCCGCAAGACATGAGTGGCTCCTAACGTCAGTTCGTCCTCAACATCGACGCGATAAAAGTTAACCACGTCTATGTTCGCTTTAGTAAACTAACACGTGGTTAACTTTTTGGAAAGAGTCCACATTCAGATTTCGAAAAAGTTTCCTATACGAAACAAAAGAGGCACCGCAAAGACCATCTCTTTGCGGTGCCTTGTCATACCAATTTATGCAACAGAGGGGACTGTTCCTTTGCCGCATTGATGCGCTTAGAGCGAGAGGTTTCTGATCGACGTGACGCAGGAGGCCTCATCCACGCCCGAAACGCGGAACACGACATCCTCGCCGCACTCGCCATAGAGAGCCATGAGCCCCATCACATCGCGGCCATCCGTGTGGCGATTGCCGATACTGACCGATACGTCGCTACGATGTTTGGCAATGATGTCGTAGAGCAGCGCAACCGGGCGGGCATGCAATCCCAACGGATCTTTAATCGTCTTTGTAAACTCGACCATGTCCCCTCCCGCGACATCGCACATTCGGCCGGCAAACCCAGCCACGTGGTAGCTATTGTACGTTACCGGCGCACCCCCGTCTCACAAAAAACGAGGGAAGGCACACGTCCTTCCCTCGTTGCGGGCAATATGTAGCCGATCGCCTACATCAGGCGCAGGCTGACGTCCTTGAGCTGGGCGCCGGAAACGGCACTCGGGGCGCCCGACATAAGGTCGGAGCCGCTGGCCGTCTTGGGGAACGCCATGACGTCGCGGATGGAATCGGAACCGGTGAGCAGCATGCACACGCGGTCCAGGCCCAGAGCGAAACCGCCCATCGGGGGCGCACCAAACTTGAGCGCCTCCATGAGGAAGCCAAACTGCGACTCGGCGCGCTCCTCAGTAAAGCCCAGGAGCTTGAGCATGGACATCTGCATCTCGGCGTTGTGGATACGCATACCACCGCCGCCGGCCTCAAAGCCGTCCATGACAAAGTCGTAGGTGCAAGAACCTGCTGCCAGCGGATCTGCCTCGATCTTGGCGATGTCGGTCTCGGTCGGCAAGGTGAAGGGCTGATGCTCGGCAGCATAGGCCTTGCGGTCCTCATCCCAGTGGAACAGCGGGAAGTTGACGACCCAAAGGAAGTCGTGGCCCTCGCGCTTGATCTCGAGCGCATTGGCCATGTGAGAACGCATGCCGCCCAGGATCTCGTCAGAGAGCAGGCGCGGGCCGGCGGCGAACATCACGAGGTCGCCAGGCTCGACGTCCATGCGCTCGCGCAGGGCCGCCATCTCCTCGTCCGAGAAGAACTTGACGATGGGGCTGTTGATGGAGCCGTCCTCGCGGAAGGCGATCCAGGCCAGGCCCTTGGCGCCAAACGTGGAGGCCACGCCGGCGAGCTTATCGATCTTGGCACGCGCCCAGGCACCGGCGCCCTTGGCGTTGATGGCCTTGACGACAGAGCCCTCCTCGTTTGCGGCAGTCGCAAAGACCTTGAACTTGGAGTTGGCAAAGATGTCGGTCAGGTCGACCAGGTGCATGCCGTAGCGGGTATCGGGCTTGTCGGAGCCATAGGTGTCCATGGCATCCCAGTAGTCCATGCGACGCAGCGGCGTGGGCATCTCGACACCCATGCGGCCGAAGGCGTCGGCCAGGACCTCCTCGAGCGCGCTCATAACGTCGTTCTGGTCCACGAAGGACATCTCGATATCGACCTGGGTGAACTCGGGCTGACGGTCAGCACGCAGGTCCTCGTCGCGGAAGCACTTGGCAACCTGGTAGTAGCGCTCGACGCCGCCGACCATGAGCAGCTGCTTCAGAAGCTGCGGGGACTGCGGCAGGGCGTAGAAGTTGCCCGGCTGAATACGGCTGGGGACGATGAAGTCGCGGGCGCCCTCGGGCGTGGACTTGAACAGGGAGGGCGTCTCGACCTCCATGAACTCACGGTTGTGCAGCGCCTCGCGAATGGCAAAGGTAAAGTCGGAGCGCAGCTTGAGGTTGGCCATCATCTCGGGACGACGGAGGTCCAGATAGCGATAACGCAGGCGGGTGTCCTCGCTGGTCTCGATGCCGTCCTCGATCTGGAACGGCGGGGTGACGGACGTGTTGAGCACCTCGGCGTGGTCGGTCAGGACCTCGACCTCGCCGGTCGCGAGCTTAGTGTTGGTGGTCTCCTCGCCACGGGCGCGCACAACGCCGTGGATCTTGATGGGCCACTCGGGACGCATGGTCTCGGCGATCTTAAAGGCATCGCCGTCGGAGTGCTCGGGGTCGAAGGTGAGCTGCGTGATGCCCTCGCGGTCGCGAAGGTCGCAGAAGATAAGGCCACCGTGGTCGCGGCGACGGCTCACCCAACCGGTGAGGGTGACCTCTTCGCCCACGTTCTCGAAGCGAAGCTCGCCGCAGGTACGGGTGTGCATGGAATGCTCGTCGATGGGACGGGTCTGGCTCATACCAGTGATCCTCCTTTATGGATCTGTGCCGCCCCGTGTCGTTCCGGGCGGCGTCGTACAGATTTGTCCAGCCTGCGTAAACCGCGCAGCCGGACATGGCGTTCTATCTTATCGCACCCGCGTCGATGTGCCGCGAAAAAGTAGCTCCTGTCCAAAGACTTGACGGAGACGAAACAATTGACGCACCGTGGCCGTCGCCAAGGCGCGCCGCGTGCGACAATGTGCCCCAATACAACCGCACTCGGAAAGGCCCGCCATGACTGCACGCCTCATCGTTATGGATATCGACTCCACGCTCATCAACCAGGAGGTCATCGACCTGTTGGGTGAGGAAGCCGGCGTAGGCGAGCAGGTAGCACAGATCACCGAGCGCGCCATGCGCGGCGAGCTAGACTTTAAGCAAGCGCTCGAGGAGCGCGTGGGGCTGCTTGCCGGCCTGGACGAGAGCGTGTTCGAGCGCACCTTTGAGCGTGTGACATTTACCCCCGGCGCGTTGGAGCTTGTGCGCTCGGCACACAGCAAGGGCTGGAAGGTCGGCGTGGTGAGCGGCGGCTTCCACGAGGTCGCCGATAAGATCGTGGCCGCTGCGGGCATCGATTTTTGCCTGGCCAACCGCCTGGAAGTCGTGGACGGCAAGCTCACGGGTAAGCTGGCGGCCGACATTGTGACCAAGGAGTCCAAACTTATCCAGCTGCTGGATTGGGCAGTTGAGTGCGGCGTCGACATGGCACACACCGTGGCGATCGGCGACGGCGCCAACGACATCCCCATGATTCAGGCCGCGGGCACGGGCATCGCGTTTTGCGCCAAGCCCAAGACGCGCGAGGCCGCCCCGTTTGCCATCGACGAGCGCAACCTGATGCTCGCCATGGACATCATCCTGCGTGACTAGTCGTTCTGTCTAACAACAGAATCAATTCCTCTATGTCTAGTTTCCGAACAATTTTGTCTTAGTGTTCGGAAACATACCCTTTGAGTGCTAGACTTTGCGCCGTCGAAGGGAACATATATGGATAAGCGAGATCTTGAGCAATTGCTGAGCGATGTTGCCGGCGGAGCAGTCACCCCCGCCGACGCCCTCACGCGCATCCAGACGGCTCCGACCGCCGATTTGGGCTTTGCGCAGCTCGATCTTTCGCGCGGGGTGCGCCAGGGAGCCGGCGAGGTTGTCTACGGCGCCGGTAAAACCGCCGAGCAGATTACCGCCATTATCAAAGCATTGCGCAATGCCGGCCAGGAGCGCATCCTGGTCACGCGCCTGGACGCCGAGAAGGCAACCCGCACCTCGGAGCTCCTCGACAACGGCATCGACCTGGGATATGCCCCGGACGCCCAGCTCGCCTTGGTGGGTGGCAAGCCCTCCCCTACCGGCAACGGACGCATCGTCGTCGCCTGCGCCGGCACAAGCGACTTACACGTCGCCGAGGAAGCCGCGTTGACGGCCGAATTCTATGGCAACGAGGTCGACCGCCTCTACGACGTGGGTGTCGCCGGCCTGCACCGCCTGCTCGCGCATGCCGAGGAACTTGCTCAGGCGCAGGTAATCATTGCCGTCGCCGGCATGGAGGGCGCGTTGGCGAGCGTTATCGGCGGCCTGGTGAGCTGTCCGGTCATCGCCGTCCCCACCAGCGTGGGCTACGGCGCAAATTTTGGAGGCGTAGCCGCGCTGCTCGCCATGCTCAACTCCTGCGCCAGCGGCGTTTCGGTCGTCAATATCGACAACGGCTTTGGTGCCGCCTACCAGGCAAGTCTTATCAATCATCTGAGCGCCGGCACATCCCGCGCCCGTTAAGGAGCATTCCATGTCCAACCATCAGCACACGCTTATCATCGACGGCACCTCGGGCATCAGCGGCGACATGACCGTCGCGGCCCTGCTCGACCTGGGCGCCAGCGAGGAGCATCTGCGCGAACAGCTCGCCACGCTGCCGGTCGACGGCTTTACGATCGCTGTCACGCGCGTAAACAAGCATGGCATCGACGCCTGCGATTTTGACGTCCAGCTTGCAGAAGGCCTCGAGAACCATGATCACGATATGGCCTGGCTCTACGGCAACGAAGCAGCTGTCGAGCATATGCATGAGCACCACCATCATGACCATGACGAGCACGAGCACTGCCACGAGCATGACCATGAGGACCATCATCACGCCCACCATCACCACCGTTCTTTGGCGGATGTCACCGCCATCATCGATGGTTCACAGCTAAGCGATGGTGCCAAGCGTCGTGCCCTCGCCATTTTTTCCGTACTCGCTGGTGCCGAGGCAAAGGCTCACGGCAAAACGCCCGACACCGTCCTGTTTCACGAGGTGGGCGCCGTCGACTCCATCGTCGACGTCTGCTCTGTCGCCATCTGCCTCGACGATCTGAGTATTGAGGATATCGTGGTTGAGTCGCTCTCCGAGGGCCACGGAACCATCCGTTGCGCCCACGGCCTCATGCCTATTCCCGTTCCCGCTGTCGTCAACCTGTGTCAGGCGGGCAATATCGCCCTCACGCCTGCACCGGTCGCCGGCGAGCTCGTGACGCCGACGGGCGCCGCCATCGTCACCGCGCTGCGCACGTCCGAGCACCTGCCGGCCCGCTACCGCATCGAGGCCGTCGGCTACGGCGCCGGTAAGCGCCCCTACGAGGGCTGCTCCGGCACGCTCCGCTGCCTGCTCGTTCACGCGGACGCATAGCCATGGATGCCCGCAAGGCAAAAAGCCGTGCCGCCATCGTTGCGGCGTTCTCCGAGCTCCTGTGCGAGGAAGATTACGGCAAGATCACCGTCGGCGACATCATCGCTCGCGCCCATGTGGGTCGGGCCACATTCTACGGCCTCTTCAAAAGCAAAGATGACCTGCTCGCTGAGCTCGTGCGCGATATCTGCACCCATGCCCTCGACGACGATGGCACACCGCTCGACGACCCACTCGTGCAGGTCGAGCATATCCTCAACAACCTCTGGGAGCGCCGTCAGGGCGTTCGAGCCCTCGTAGCCGGTGCCGGCTCACGCGTCTTCGCCGACTGTCTCCGCAAGACCATCATGTCACGAGCAGCCGAAACCGTCCCCGTCGACCCCGCAGGCCCCGCCGGCACCATGGACCGCAGCTTCCTACTACACCACATAGCCTCAAGCTTCGTAGGAATGGTCCAATGGTGGGCCTGGCACAACTTCGAAGCAAACAAAGCCGACGTCGCCAAAGACTACCTATCAGCCATAAAGCCCCTCTTCAGATAGACGCCTCCTCCCAAGGCGTCATCCCTTCCCAAAGTATCGTCCTCATCTCAACGCCCCCAACAGCAAAACGCCCCTCACATCCAAATTCAGATATATGTTGGGTTGCTTGTACGAACGCAACAAAGACCCCGCAGCTGGCCGCATGGGGTAACTTCCCAGCGCATTCCGCAGGACGAAAGAACCCCCGCCGCACGAAGTGCGCAGCGGGGGTTCTTTCATGTCCGAGGACGCGCTGGGAAGTTACCCCATGCGGCCAGCGGACAACTATGTAGCCTTAGCCTAGAACATGCCCAAGAAACCGTGCACAAACAGCGCAGCCACGATAGCACCGACAAACGGAGCGATGCCAGGAACAAGCAGGCCGTACTTCCAGTTGTTGTCAGCCTTGTTCTTGATCGGCAGCACCTGATAGGCCATGCGAGGACCAAGGTCACGAGCCTGGTTCATGGCGAAGCCGGTGATGCCGCCCATGCCCATGCCAACAGCCCAAACGATCAGACCGACGCAGATAGCGAGCATCAGAACGTTCTCGCCGGCGCGGTTAGCGGCAGCAAGGATGGCGCTGATGAACACAAAGGTGCAGATAGCCTCGCAGAAGAAGTTACGGGCATAGTTCGTGCCCTCGGTGGTGGGGTTGGTCGAGAAGATATTGCGCTGGGCAATGGGATCGACGACACCATCGGAAGCCTTGAACTCATCGGCATACATAAGCCAAGCGATTACGGCGCCCACAAAGCCGCCGAGCATATCGGCAATCATGAAGGGGATGCAGCTGCTCCACGGCACCAGGCCGACGATGCACTGGGCAAGCACCATGGCGGGGTTCATGCACACGGCACCGCCAAAGACAAACAGGCAGACCGAGATGCCAAAAGACCAAGTGGTGATGGCAAACATGTGGCCGGAGCCCTGATACTTGGTGCCCTTGAGCACCGTATCGCAGTGCACGCCCACGCCAAAGATGATCATGAGGGCCGTTGCGCCGAATTCGCAGAGGAGTTTGGTAAGCATAAAACCTTATCTTTCTTGTCGGTTATAAACGATTCGTTTGGGCCACGCACTAGTGCTGCGCGACGACAACGCCCAGGCCATCGGGAATAACGGCAACCTTGGCATCGGCACCCTTCATCTCAAAGGCGAGCTTGAGTGCCTCCTCGATAGTGTTGACCGGCGTCATGTGCATATCCTTGAGCATCTGGTGATCGCACAGATCGGTGACCATGATCACGGGGTGATGCGCCAGGATGCGGGCAAAAATCTGGCTCGTCCACTGATCGGGCAGGGTCTCGTCCTTGGGACGATCGATGCAGGCGCGCTCAAACTCTGCCGGATCGTTGTCGGCGATGTTGTGATAGAAGCCCTCGCCGCCGTGACCGTCGGCACAACCGGCGACGTCGATGATCACACCGCCCTCGGGAAGCGTGGCCTCGGCAGCGCACATGCCCTTCACGGCCTGATAGATGTTCTGATCGAGAGGATAGCCACCGTTGGTGGTGATGGCGATCTCGCACTCGACGGGCTCAACGCCGGCAAGGCTCTTCACGAACTCGCAGCCGGCCTCGTGCGCCTTGTGGATGTCGCCGGCAAAGGAGCCGATGACCTCGTGCTTGCCGTTGAGCACCACGTTGAGCACAAAGGCAAGGTGAGCCATCTCGGCAGCGGCAAACATGTCCTCGCTCACGTGGTTGTGGCACAGGTTGCCGGCACGCGAATGGGAATCGTTCACAAACTGACCGTTGTGGTTGTACATGATGGTCTTGTAGCTGGCGATACCAGGCAGGACGGACTTGCGGCTACCAGAGAAACCGGCAAAGAAGTGCGGCTCAATAAAGCCCTCGGCAAGCAGCAGATCGCAATCGGCAGCAATCTTGTTGATGATGCACTCGCCGCCAGAAGGCAGGGTGCCGATCTTTTTCATCATGCTGTCATCGGTCGCGACGTGCATAACGATTTCCTCGTTGGCAACGATCTCCTCGCCGTACTTGTTGACGAGCTCCTCGTGCGTCGACGGACGATGCATACCCGTAGCAACCAGAATACGCACGCGAGCCTCGGGCGCAGCAGAATGGATGTGATGCAGCAGAATAGGCATCGTCACACGCGAGGGAACGGGACGCGTATGATCGGAGCTAATAATGACGATATCCTTCTTGCCAGCACAAAGCTCCTCGAGCGAAGGCGAGCCATAAGGATTGGCAAGCGACTCCTCTACCAGCTCTTCCTGCGATTTTGTAGTCTTAAACTCGTTTTGATGACCTTCCATCACACCCGCGAAGTTCTTATCCTCGAGCTCCAGATGCAACGTCTTGTGGTCAAACGGCAGTTCACATTCAAACAATGACGAGCGCCCTCTTCCTTTCAACTGACACACTAGATAAACCGTTGGAAGGATACGCCGCTCACCGAAAAACACCACCGTCCACCGACTCATTAACACAACGTTCATATTTGACCCACAACAAAACGGCCGCGACCCCAAACGGGACCGCGGCCGCCTGTCAAAGACACTATAGACAGGATGATTTACGCAGCGCCGAGGCAAACATCTAGTCCGAGACGTACGCACGTAAGCCATTTTGCATAAATTCGTTAATTAATTGCATAAGATGGCGCATGGATTTCTGGCCATAACTGGGTAGTACCCTCCGGAGCGTGCATTTTTGCGAGTATTCAGCATCGCGGGATAAGATTTTGGTGCCAAAAATCTTTCAAAAGGTAGATAGTCCTCATGACTCGACCCATCTGGATAGCATGCGGCGAGAAACCAGCCATATATGATCGTCGCCAAAGCCCAATCGTCGTGCAAAAGCATCAACAAAGGCAGCGAAAGCCGGCTATGGCCTTATGCATCAATCTTTGGCTGCTGAAAACTCCGTTTTTTGCACGTCGCCCCAAGCACCACCCTCACCCAGCGGCTGATCCGCCGAAGACCGGACATCGCAGGGCCCGCCATTAGTCTACTTTTAGGCACACTCCGCAGGACGCAAGAAGCCCTCGCCGCACTCCGCATTGGACGAGAAGCGCACTTTAATCCCTTCAGCCCCAATCCCTGAAGACCGAGGACAAAGGGACCCGACGGGTTTCCCTCTGAATGCATTCCGCAGCACGAAGCCCTTTCCAAACGCGCGAAGCGCGCCATTAATTCCCCCAGCAGTAATCCACTGAAGACCGGACATCGCAGGGCCCGCCATTAGTTTACTTTTAGGCACACTCCGCAGGACGCAAGAAGCCCTCGCCGCACGAAGTGCGCAGCGAGGGCTTCTTGCATGTCCGAGGACGTGCCTAAAAGTAAACTAATGGCGGGCCCGGACGACTACAGGGCTATCGATTACCCCGTGTTCTGCAAACCTGCCGAGACGCCGGTCACAGTCGAAAGAATCAGGCTCATGTACTCGGCCTTCTTCTCCTCGGCCATCTCGTCCTGGTTCATACGCACCTCGCGAAGGGCGCGGACCTGGGCGATGGACAGGGCGTCGACGTAGGGGTTGCGCACGCGGACGGCGCAGCCGAGCACGCGGCGGCGCTGCAGCGGCCACTCGTCACCGACGATGGCAAGGACCCACTTACGCGTGAGCTGCATCTCGGTGAAGACCTTCTTGGACAGATCCTGGCGGTCGCCCAGATGCAGATACATCTTGGCGATACGCTGGTCAGTCTTGGCGATCGACATCTCGATGTTGTCGATAAAGGTGCGGAAGAACGGCCACTCCTGGTAGGCAGCCTTAAGCTGGTCCAGATCGCCAAACTGCTCGCAGGCGGTACCCAGGCCGTACCAAGCGGCCAGATTGATGCGCGCCTGGCTCCAGCTGAAGATCCACGGAATGGTACGCAGGTCGTCGAGCGACTTGGCACCCAAGCCGCGCTTGGCGGGACGCGAGCCGATCGGCAGCAGACCGACCTCGGTCAGCGGCGTCACGGTCGAGAACCACGGTGTAAAGTCCTCGGTGTTCAGCAGGTCCAGATAGCGCTCGTGGCTTGCGGCGTTGAGTTTGTCGGCCATATCCCAGAACTTCTGCGTGGTCTCGGTGTTGGTCTTCTCGACACTCGGGGCCGACTGCAAAAGCGTTGCGGCGGCAACGGACTCAACATGGCGCTGGGCCAGCGTGCGGTTGCCGTAACGGGCAAAGATGACCTCGCCCTGCTCGGTGAGCTTAAAGAAGCAGTTGACCGAACCCTTGGGCTGCGCCAGCACGGCCTTGTTGGCCGGGCCGCCGCCACGGCCCACGGCACCGCCGCGACCGTGCATGAGCACCAGGTCGATATCGTTCTTCTCGGCCCACTTGGCGATGCGCTCCTGCGCGGAGTGCAGCGCGAGCATGGCCGTGGTAGGACCGGCATCCTTGGAAGAGTCGGAGTAGCCCAGCATGACCTCCATGCGGCGGTTGGTCTGGGCAAGGCGCTTTTGCACCACGGGCAGCGTAAGCATCTGGTCGAGCACGTCGACGCAGCCCTCGAGGTCCTCAAGCTGCTCGAACAGCGGGATCACGTCGAGCTCGGGGACATCCTCTTCGTGTGCAAAAGACAGGTGGGCTAGCTCAAAGACGTCGGCCACATGCTGGGCGCTCTTGGTGAACGAGATGATGTAGCGGTGCGCCATCTTCTTGCCGTAGCGCTTTTGGATGGAACCGATGGCACGGAAGGTGTCGATGACCTCGCGCGTCATGGGCTGCAGGTCGCCGTGGATACCGTTCTCGTGGATATCCTTGAGGGCGCGGGCGTGCACCACGGAGTGCTGACGGAACTCCATCTCGACCATGTGGAAGCCGAAGGACTCGACCTGCCAGATGATGGTCTGGACCGGGCCGTAGGCAGCACGGACGGCACCGCAAGCGGCTAGCGAGCGCTGGACGACACGCAGGTCCTCCAGGAACTCATCGGCGCTGTGGTACATGGTGTCGGTGATGCGACGCACGGTGGCGTTCAGACGGTCGGCCATGACGAGCATGACGGCGCGATGCGGCTCATGCTCGGAAATCAGCTCGGCGCGAGCCGTGTACTGGGTGCTCATCTCGACCTGATGGTTCCACAGGTTGATGAGCTCGGCAGACGGCTTGCTGTAGGTGGCCTCGAGCGTGAGGTTGCGGCCAATGCGGCGGCACTTGTCCTCGAGCTTGAGCACCATATGGGTGAAGTACTTGGCGGCGACCTCGCGGCTCACCTTGGCGGTAACGTTGGGGTTGCCGTCACGGTCGGAACCGATCCAGCTGCCGGGGTGGAAGAACGCCGGGCACAGCGGCGGCACGGTGCCGGCCTTGTCGCCCAGCACCCAGTCGTCAAAACGACGGTAGATGACGGGGATAACGTCGAACAGCGTGTTATCGAAGATGTCGATGATGGTATCGGCTTCCTCGACCGGCGTGGGCTTCTTCAACGCGATGGGGCTCGTACGTACCAGGGCGTCGATCTCCTGCAGCATATGGCGCTCGTTCTCCACCAGGTCGGAGCCGCCCAGACGCGGACGCTCCTCCAGCAGGTTGGAGATACGGCGAATCTTGCCCTCGACGGCCTTGCGACGGGCCTCGGTGGGATGCGCGGTAAAGACGGGATGGAACTCAAGCTTGCCGAGCAGCTCGTTGGCGCCCTCGGCGCCCAGCTCATTTACCAACTGGTGATAGGCGACGGTGAGTTCGTTGGCGGGATCGACCTCGGTATCGGTCGATGCGCCGGCCTCGCGCTCGCGCAGCTGCGCCACGCGGTAGTTCTCCTCCGACAGGTTTGCCAGATGGAAGAAGCTCGTAAAGGCGCGAACGATGACTTGCTGCTTATCGAGCGGCAGGCTGTCGATCAGATCAACGACTTCGCGAAACGCCACGGCGGTGGGTTCATCGGCGGTGGGCACGCCCTGCTCGTCGACGGCCTCGTCGGCAGCACGGCTGCCGGGGTTACCGGCATTGGCCACAATCTCGGCTGTCAAAATCTTGTCGAACAGGTCCGCGATCTCGGGATCATACTCGCTAAGCACACGGCGCTCCAGGCGCAAGAACAGCGCCAGATTGTCGCGCAGCTCCTCGGGGATCTCGATCTCGGCGAGACGCTCCTTGGATTCGGCATTCGAGCCGATTCGGTTAACGAGGCGGTTGACCACGGCAGCGACGCGCGCCGCGGCTTCGGGTACAGACTGGTTGCTTAGGTTCTCAGCCACGTTTCCTCCCATTCCTCCTTCTATGCACGTAACATGCGGTATTCATTATAGGCACTTGGCAAAAACTTTCGACGCTGATTGCGCTTTACCACACAAAAGTATTTTCTGCATTGCAAGGCTTTTTGCCCCAAATGGTCGTATTTCTCGGTGGGCGGCATATGCAAACGGGGGCATTCCGCATAAATGCGAAACACCCCCGTAACAATCGCTCTCCATGAGCAGGGCACGCTAGCAGACCCGCAGCTCAAAAATCATGCGCTACAGGCGCTCGCGAACCGCCTCGACCACGTTGGCCAGATCGGCGAGAACCTCGTCATGGCTCTGCATATCGCGTACCTTGACCTTGCCGGCGGCGAGCTCGTCGCCGCCCAGGACTAGGATGAGCTTAGCGCCCACCTTGTCGGCCTGCTTAAACTGAGCCTTGAGCGAACGACCCTGGTAGTCGGCCTCGGTCACGATACCTGCAGCGCGAAGCTCCTGCGTAATGGTAAAGACGTTCTGGCGCAACTCCTTGCCGGCGTTGGCGACGTAGACGCACGGGGCCTCATCGGCACCCAGGTCGCTGCCAAAGGCCTGCAGGGCCAGCAGGGCGCGCTCAAAACCGACGGCGAAGCCGACGCCGGCCGTGGGCTTGCCGCCCTCGAGCTCAACCAGGCCGTCGTAGCGACCGCCACCGCCGATGGAGCCGACGCCGGCGCCGGGGGCCTCGACCTCAAAGACGGTACGGGTGTAGTAGTCCAGGCCGCGCACCAGGGTGGGATCCTCGACATACTCGATGCCGGCGGCATCCAGATAGCGTTTGACCTGCTCGTAGTGCTCGCGGCACTCGTCGCACAGGTTGTCACCCATCAGCGGAGCCTCGTCCATGATCTCGCGGCAATGGTCGTTCTTGCAGTCGAAGGCGCGCAGCGGATTGAGCTCGGCGCGCTCGCGGCACTCGTCGCACATCTCGTCGGCGTGGTCGAGAATGAACTGCTTGACCTGCTCGCGATAGGCCGGACGGCATTGGGCATCGCCCATCGAGTTAATGAGCAGACGGAGCTTGGAAAGATCGAAGCCCAGGCGCTTGTAGAACTCCATGAGCATGATGATGCACTCGGCATCTGCTGCCGGATCGGGAGCGCCAAGCCACTCGATGCCCACCTGGTGGAACTGGCGCAGACGACCCTTCTGGGGACGCTCGCCACGGAACATGGCCTCGGCGTAGTAAGCCTTAAACGGCGTGGAGCCCTGCGGCACCAGGTTGTTCTCCACGACGGCGCGCACCACGCCGGCCGTGCCCTCGGGACGAAGCGCCAAGCGCTGCTTGGGCTTGAGCTTGGTATCGGTGCCCTCGGCAAAGACGCGCTCCAGGTTGGCGCCGCTAAACACGCGGAACATCTCCTTGCGCACGACGTCGGTCGACTGGCCGATGCCGTGGACAAAGACGTCCACCTGCTCGATCGCGGGCGTCTCGATGGGCTTAAAGCCAAACGGCTCGAATACGCCGGCCGCAATCTGCTGCATCTTTTGCCAAGCGCGCATCTCGGCGCCGATAAGGTCGCGGGTTCCCTCCGCCTTCTGTGCCTGCATGGGCAAACACCTTTCTTTTGTATCGCGTCATAGGTAGTGGTCATTATACGGCACAAACACAAACAGCGGCGGCGCGTCTGACCGAACGAGGGTATGGGGACTCGTTCGGCCAGACGTGCCGCCGCTGTTTGTGATCCCTTTTCCTCCGTCCCCTTCGGATCACGTGATCTGTTGGGGACGGAGGAAAAGGGATCATTTCGTAGGCCCGTGGCCGCCTTGGAAACCGAATGATGGTACGAGCATCCATTCGGCTTCCAAGGCGGCCACAGACAGAACGGGGCGAACAGAAAAGAGCGACGGACATCTACTCCCCCGCCACGCTTGCGCGCAACTTGGCGGCGATGGGCTCAGACGCCAGCAAGAACACCAGCATGACCACCGAGCACGCCAGGCACACAATCCAGGTGCTCGCAAAAGAGCCCGTGGCATCGAACAGCACGCCCGAAACGATGGCGCCCACGGTGCCGCCGACCATCTCGAGCGAGGTAATGGTGCCCGTGACCTTGCCGAGATCGGCCATGCCAAACTGCTTGGACGCGGCAATGGTAGGCGTGATGGTGCCCATGCACGTTCCGATACCAAAGCTCACAGCGGCCACAATAGGACCAAGGTCCGTCGTCGGGAAGCACAGCGCCACACAGGCAACAATACACGCAACGGAACCCAGCACGTTGCCAAAGCGCAAACCAAAGCGATCGTAGATGGCGCCGAGCGAAATCTTGGCGATAACGACCGTGACCATATAGGCCGAAAGCACGGTGCCCGCCCACATGGGGTCGTGGTCGCCCGTGACGATCTTGGCGCCGTTGACGGTAACGCTCGTCATGTTGGTGACCTGGTTGGGCAAGATGGCGCCGTTAACGAGTCCCATAAAGAGGAAGGCGACGACAAGCAGCCAAAACGCCGGGCTCTTCTTGATACGAGACCAGCCAACGTTGCCTCGGGAGCAGTGTGCTCGTCCTTGTCGCCAGCCGTCGAGACGGACGGATCGCCCGGGTTCTCGCCGAGCGGTTTAAGGCCGATCTCGGAAGGCTTGGTGCGGAAGGAATAGTCATGCAGTTAACGAAAATCGTGTAGCACGTGGCCATGATGACAAAGCCGGAGGCCACCACGAGCCAGCCAGGGAAGAACTTACGCTGCTGGGACATACTGCTCCCTTTTAAACAAACGAGTAGCAAGATTGGGTGCTACCGGTGGTCGGCGATGTAGCCCAAAGCGACGGCGGCATAAGCCGCGGCGCCAAGGGGAAGCTCGGCATCGCTAAAACGTGCCTTGGGATGATGCTGAGCAAAATGCTCGTCCGTATCAGTCACGGCAGCGCCCACGGTAAAGTACGCACTCGGGATCTCGCTCGAAATCAACGCGAAGTCCTCGCTCGCCATGGCGTGGAACAGCGGCAGGAAGGTGGCCTTAGGCAGCGTCGCACCCACATAGCCAAGCGAAGCCTGGGTCATATCGTCATCGAGTACCAGCGGCGGAACATCCGAGAGCGTCTCGATAGTCGCCGGCGTACGATAGGTCGTGGCAACGCCGTTGACGACCTCCGCGATGCGGGTCTTGAGGTGCCCCATGAGCTCGACGTCGAAGCCGCGCAGCGTGCCTTCGAGCACACAAGTGTCAGGGATAACATTTGCGGCCTGACCGCCGGCAAACTTACCAACGGTCAGTGCGACCTCCTTGGCCGCCGGCACTTCGCGAGCGATGAGCTCCTGAAGCGCCAGGTGCACATGCACGCCGGCCGTGATGGGGTCGATGCAGATCTCGGGGCTCGAGCCATGGCCACCCTTGCCCTGCAGCGTGATGCGGAAACCGTACACGCCCGAGAGTGCCGGGCTCCCATAGAGCACCAGGCCAAGCGGCGACTGGCTGTTGACATGCATGGCAAAAGCCGCCTGAGGACGCGGGTTCTCGAGCAAGCCATCGGCAATGGCAGCGCGTGCCCCCTCAAAGGTCTCCTCACCCGGCTGGAACAGCAGTTTGACGGTGGCATTGGCGTCGACAAGCTCGGCCTCGCGGACCTTGAGCAGGCGCGCCGCACCAAGCAGCGCCGTCGCGTGCATATCGTGTCCGCATGCGTGCATGCAGCCATTGATAGAGGCAAACGGCTCTCCCGACTCCTCGGCAACAGGCAGGGCATCCATATCGCCACGGAGCATGATGACCGTGCCGGCCTGATCGTCCGCGCACGTACCGTTACCCCGAGCAGCAGCTGCCGCGCCGGCACCGATAAGGCCAACGACGCAGGAGCCGTCAACAAGCACGGCATAGGGAATATCCATCTCGTCCAGACGTGCCTGGATAAAGGCGGACGTCTGCGGAAGGTTGTTACCGAGCTCAGGCGTTTGATGGAGATCGTGTCGCCACGCAGCGAGCTCGTCTGCAAAAGCCTGAGCTTCTGTGACCAGGCCATTGCCGATAGCGGTCTGCGCCACCGTAGTGGTCTGAGGCGCTGGTTGCGGTTGAAGATCGGACAGAGCTGGTGCCATAAATGCCCTCCAGTAACGTTTTTGCAGCAAGCACTTTGATAGCGTAAAGTGCAAGGTACAACTTTAAGGGCGACGCATAAAAAATGCCGCCCCGAGAGGGCGGCGCAACAAGTTGTTTACAATTGCGGGCGCGGCTTTTTGCGCAAAAAATCGAAGTGAGTCTCGCTCAAGATAATCGACAGGAAGATAAGCACGAAGCCGGCGAGCAGGCGCGAGGTGAGCGCCTCCCCCATCAGCAGCACCGAAAACAACACGCCCGAAGGCGACTCCATCGAAAGGAGCAGCGAGCCCGTCGAGGCCGGGACATGCGCCAGGCCGACGTTTTGGATGAGCAGAGCCACGCACGTGCAGCCCACCGAGAGAAACGCCATCACACCGATAAAGTTCGGCGTCCACACGGACAGAGGCGCCTGGGTCTCGAATAGCAGCGACGAGACCAGGCTCAGCACGCCGTTGCCCACAAACATCCAAAACGTGATAACGTTGATGTCCATTTTGCGACCGTACTTGGCGGTCACCGCCATCTGGATGGCGAAGAAGACCGCGCCTGCCAGCGTAATGACGTCACCGATGTTGAACTCGACGCTATCGAGCGCCACCAAGCCAATGCCCGCCAAGCACAGCAGTGCCGCGCCCAGGTTATAGCGGGTGAGTTTTTCTCCGCTCAGAAAATAGCTCGCGAACGGCACGAAGATGCAATACGTGCCCGTCAAAAAAGCATTCTTGCCCGCCGTAGTATGTGCCAGACCGACCGTCTGCAATGCATAGGCCGCCCACATGAGCACGCCCATACTCAGGCCAACGATCAGATTGCGAGCATTGAAATGTGCTGTGATGCGCTTGTGGAAGACGGCAAACATGACCAACGCTGCAGGCAGAAAGCGTACATAGAGCAGCTCGAACACCGGAATGGTGCCGAGTGCGTCCTTCATAGTGGTAAAGGAGTAGCCCCAGATGACCGCCACCGAAAGTAGCAAAACTTTCCAGAACAGCGGAGAGCGTGCGCCGGCGCCCCTGGGAATACCGCCCGCGCCCAAATCCTCACGGGCCACAGGGCTATCGGGCATGTTTTCGATTTCGTTGGCAGCGTATTGGGCCATGGAACATCCTCACACTCAATCTGGGCGTGGTGTCCGCACGCGTATGGCTGCGTGCCGCCTCATGGTCAAATAAAAACGGGGCGCACCGGACCCCCGGCGCGCCCCGCTACTGTAGCAACAACCAAGCAGCCCACGCAATTCACCGCACTAAAGCGTCGGTACAGAAAACCTCGATGTTCCGGCAACGTCAGCGAAAACGCCCCTAAGCGAGCAAGGTGACGTGAAATGAAAGGGCGCTGACCTTCTGGTCGCGCCCTTGAAATTGAACGTCAGATTGCCGCTTAGGGACGTTTGCAGCGTCGAGCCGTTACGCGGTTTGGTAAAACCGCGTAACTAAATAAGTTTTGTACTCTCCAGCTTTTCGATAATCCAGTCGTTGGCTTTGATGACCGGACGGCGGAAGACGACGCCCAGGGCCAGTGACGGAATCAGATAGCTCGCCAAAATGCCCAGCTCAACCCAGTACTCCATATGGTAGGCGCCAGCCATGGCGGCATGCATGGCGTTGATGCCGTGGGTGAACGGCAGGAACGGATAGATTGCCTGGAACACGGGGCCGGTCATCTCGATGGGGAACGTGCCGCCCGAACCACCGACCTGCATGACCAACAGCACGACAGCGAGCGCCTTGCCGATATCGCCAAACGACACCGTAAGCGTGTAGACGATATTGGAGAACACGAGGCTCGCGACCCAGCCCGCCAACACAAACTGCAGCGGGTTATCGCACTGGATGCCAAAGAACAGGATGTCGCCCGCGCACACGAGCGTTGCCTGCAGCAGGGCCAGACCGCCAAAGAACAGGTAACGGCCCAGATAGATCTCGTGCAGGCGCACAGGGATAAGCTCGTTGACGAGCTCATCGTCAACCGAGACCTTCATCATGGCCGCCAGTACGATCGAGCCGACCCAGAGCGACAGAATCGTGTAGAACGGCGCCATGGCAGAGCCGTAATTGCGAATCGGATAGACCGGCTTGCGGTCGAGCGCGACGGGGCCGGAAAGCGACACGGCCAAACCCTCGGGATCGTTGCCGATCATCGTCTTGATCGTGGCCAAATCGTCCGACATAAGGGCACCGTCGAGCTCGTCCTTGAAAGCGCTAATCTTGTCCGACGCCTCACCCAGCTGGTCAGAAGCCTTGTTGACGAGCTTTGCGGCTTTGGAGAGGCCCTTTGCCAGCGAACCGGATGCGTCGGTCAGGCCGTCTACGGCGCTATCCAGATCGCTCGAAATACCATTCAGTGAATCCAGAACCCCCGAGACGGTCTTCTTGAGCTCCTTGGCCTTAACCGAAAACGTAGAGTCGTAGTCAGTCTTGGCGCCCGAGATACCAGCCTTGGCATCGGCGATGGCCTGATCGACCTCGGCACGCGAGCTGTTGACCTCGGCCATGCTATCGGAGAGAGACTTCGCGGTGGCCGCCAGATCCTTGGCATTGTTGCGGTACTCAACGGCGATTCTGCCCAGCGACGTCGCGGCAGACTTGAGGCTCTCCTGGAGCTTTTCGTCACTGACCTGCTCGGCAAAGCCGCGGAGTTGGTCGGCCGTGGCGTCGATATCGTCGGCACGTGTATTGAGCGCTGCCGCGGCATCGTTGAGTTGGGACACCGTAAGGTCGACATGCTGGTTCGCGGCATCGAACGCCTTCGCGAGCTCGGCGGACACATTGTCGAACGAACCCGTACTTCCATCGATCGCGGCATCGATGGCGTCGTTGGCGGCCTTCAGCGCTTCTTTGGAATCGCTCATGCCGCTCTTGGCGTGCTCCATCAACTGCTTGGTCGACTCGTCGACCGTACCCGTCTGCTGGAGCATACCGCCCGCCGACGTCAACGAATCGGACGTGGAGCTCAAAATGCCCGCAAGCGACGTTGCACTGGCCTGAACGTCCTGCAGGTCCTGGACCGAATCGCCGAGCGTCGAGGACAGGTTGGCGATAAAGTTGCTGACTTGGTCGGTGCTCATGTAGTCGAGCAGGCTGGACACCGTCTTAAGACCGATGCTCGTGATGGTCTCGGTAAAGGTTTCGTTAACCTGGCTCTGAACGGCGCTCGAGCCCTTCTCGGTCACGATCTGTGCGATGGCATTGGCCTTCTGATTCTCGTAGAACTCGATATCGGCGTGCTTCACGTCGGTCGAGAAAAGCGTCATCATGTCGGAGCTAAACGTTTTGGGGATAACGACGGCAGCATAGTACGTGCCTGACTTTACGCCCTCGATAGCTTTATCGCGATCGTTGAGCACAACCCAGTCGAAGTTCTCGTTGCCACGCAACGCGGACGTCACGTTTTCGCCCACGTTAACCTCGACGGGGATCAGATCGCTCTCGTAACCCTCATCGGTGTTGACCACGGCGATCTTAAGATTGCCGGTGTTGCCGTACGGATCCCAGCTGCCGGCGATGTTAAACCACGCGTACAGACACGGCACGATAATGAGGCCCATCACGACAACCAAGCCGATCACGGAGCGAGACACGTTTTGGACATCGCGCTTAAACAGACGCAGGATGTTCTTCATTTATGCCTCACCTCCTTTGGAGTGCTTGCCAAGCGGAGTGGTATCTCCATCATTTGTGGCTGTGCTGTCGCTGTCCTGAGATTTATGGTTCGAGCCCATATGCGGCAAGCGGCCCGTGGACTGATCGCCGCCCTTGGCACCACGCTCGCTGGCGTTGAGGCCAAACATGCGACGAGCGGCAGGAATGGCGGCCGTGTGCTCGCGCATCTCGCGACGCAGGTCCTCATCCGAAAGCGCCGAGATGCGCATCTGGGTATTGAGGCTCGCGCGGATATATTCGATATTGATAAGCCAGCCGCAGATGGCAATAACCGAGATGATCCAAATGACCAGCAGGATGATCTTGCCGTTATTGTCGATATCGAGAACCGTCGACAGGACAAAGAGCAGGACCTGAACGCCCACCACGGCGGCAAAACCACCCTTGATGTAGTACGGGTAGCGATGTTCAAAGGCGACCGCATGGTCGAGCAGTTCGCGACGGTACGAATCGGAATCGAGCATGACACGCATGGCCGTGCGCAGCGAGTAGCGCTGGCGCGGCAGGTCGTTGGACTCGCAAATCATCATACCGGTCGTGGAAAGCTGTTTATCAAAGAGCAGGTTAAGGTTGAGCAGCAGCGGACGCAGCTGCAGGCCGATAAAGAGCGCCACGATCAAGAACACGCCCAGAATGCACAGGTTAAACAGGTAGTTGAACGAATACATGCCGCCGACCGTCTCGCGCAGCAGATTGATGCCGTAGGTAAAGGGCAGCAGCGGGTGCAGCCACTGGAAGAAGCCGGGCATCATCTCGATGGGGTACATGCCCGACGAACCCGGGATCTGCACGATAACCAGAATGACGCCGATTGCCTTGCCGATGTGCTTAAACGTAGTGGACAGCGCGTAAATGATGTTGACGTACGTAAATGAGATGGCGATGCCGCCCAGCACAAATAGGAGCGGACTGACGCACTGTACGCCAATGACCAGATCTCCCACCGTAACGATGATGGCCTGCAACGCGCCCAGGATCACTAGGAGCAACCAGCGGCCAAAGTAGCCCTGACGCGCGGTAAAGCTGCCGATGCCTTCGCGGTCGACCTCGAGCTTGTAGATGGCGATGAGCACGTAGCCGCCCACCCACAGCGCCAGATTGGTATAGAACGGGGCAATGCCCGAACCAAAGCTCTTGACCGGGTAAATTGACTTTGAGGTCAGCTCGACCGGAGATGCCATGAAGTCTGCAACGTCATCGACGTCGACGCCCATCAGGTCGGCCAGCTCGCCCATGGACTCGGAGGTCTGTAGCGCCGCGATGTCGTTGGCGGCGGTTGCGAGCTTGTCCTGGACCTTGGCAAGCGAGGCATCGGTCTGGGACAGCGTGGTCTTAGCCTGACCGAGCGTAGCGTTGAGTTGCGAAAGTGTACCGCGCGCACTTGCAATAGTAGGCGTGAGGCCAGACACGATTCCCGTCAGATCACCCGAGACGGCGGCAAATGAATCAAGCGCGCTCGAGGCCTTCGGCAGCGCGTTTTGACCCAGGTCCGTCTGGGCCTGGCCAAGGTTGGTCGCACCGGTCTGAATTGCGTTATTGATAGCGTCGCTGGCACCCGAGACAGCCGCGGCATCATTCGCCATGGCGCTCGACTGCGCAGACAGACCGTCCTTGATGCTCTGAAGCTTTTCATTTTGCTCGCGGAGCAAATCGATGGTCGATACAATGCGCGCGTCAATTTCCTTGGAACCTGTCGACGTGTCATTGACGAGAATTTCCAAGTGGCCGATAACGGCCTTATTGTGGTCGATCGTCGCCTGGAGAGACTCAAGCGAGTTGTCGATACGGGTGGTCGTAGATGTGACCGCGCCCGTCAGCTTGCCAATCGCAGCGTTCGCGGAGGCTGACGTCTTGGTGAGCGCAAGGCTGCCTTCCGAGAGCGCCTTAGAGAGCGAGGCGACAGAGTTACCCGCCGTGGCGCGAGCCTCGACCAGCAGGTCGTTGCCCTGGGAGATCGCCTGCGTCAGCGACGGCGCCTGACCCTGCAGACCGGCAAGTGCTGCATCTGCCGAGGCAATGGAACCACTCGTCTTATCGATGGCGGCATTCATGTCGCCAATCGAATCGCGCACCTCACCCAAGGTACCGGATGCCTCTGATACCGAACCAGCCAGCGAATCCTGGGTCTGAGTCGTTTTGTCCTTTAAATCGACTCCGGCATCCTTGGCGATACTGGCAACGGTCTTGCCCACCGTGGAGACAAATTCCGAGTTGATCTGCTCCTCGATGGTGCTTGCACCGGTGTCGGTAACCTTGGGCGCAATAGCGCTCTTCTTCTCATTGACGTAGTACGTAAGCTTGGGCTGACGGTAGTTGCCGTCGAGCATCGAAACCAGGTTATCCGAGAAGTTCTTGGGGATTACGATGGCCGCATAGTACTCACCGCTCGCGACGCCCTCCTTGGCATCGGCCGCCGAATCGACGAAGGTCCAGCCCAGCTGATCGTTCTCCTTGAGCCGATCGACGACCTTATCGCCCGCGTTGAGCTCGCCCACCAAGTCGTTTTGGGTGCCCTGATCGTTGTTGGCGATGGCAATCTTGATACCCTGGGTGTTCCCGTACGGATCCCAGTTTGCCACGATGTTGTACCAGGCATACAGCGAGGGAATAACGCACACGCCGAGGGTAACCACCAAGGCGACGGGGTTCACAAGCAGTCGCTTAATGTCGCGCTTAAATATCGCAAAGGAGACCTTTGCATCGGATAGTTTGCTGCCGAGACTCACGCTTGGACCATCCATCCTGTCGTTGAATCAAATCGTACTATCGACAACCATTGTACGTAGGCGCTTTAGCGTCTCAGAGCACAATGGTATTGAGTTTTGCGGGTAGCAATATACTACGAAGACGAATTAACGTACAGTTGTACAGTATCTTTAATTTCAGCAGGTCACAAAACCACAACCCCGACAAATAATTGATCCCTTGGGGACGGAGGAAAACGGATCACCGAGGGGGTCGGTCTAATCCGGTGATCTGTTTTCCTCCGTCCCCAAGGGATCATTCAAAAGGAAACGAGAGTGGAAAATCTCCCACTTCAAGCCCGTATTCGAGCCAAAAGTGGGAGATTATCCACTCTCGTTCTAATCTAGTTACGGTGCCGTATCCCCGAACTACATCAAGTTGCAGACAGCTGCCGCGAAGGCCACGGGGTCCTCGGGCAGAATACCCTCGACCAGCAGGGCCTGGTCATAGAGCAGGCCGGAGTACTGCTTGATCTTGTCGGCGTCGCCCGCCTTCTGGGCAGCGACGAGCTTGGCAAAGACCGGGTGCTTGGCGTTGAGCTCGAGCACGCGCTGGCTCTTGGGCATACCGTCGGGCGCGCCCTCGGGACCCTTCTGGAGCACCTTCTCCATCTCGAGCGAAAGCGGGCCCTCGGTGGTGATGCACGCGGGAGCATCGGTCAGGCGCGCAGAGACGGCGACCTTCTCGACCTTGTCGCCGAGCGCCTCCTTCATGGCGCTAAAGAGGTCCTCGTTCTCCTTGGTGGCGTCCTCTGCCTCCTTCTTCTCGTCCTCGGTCGCCAGGTCAAGATCCCCGGTCGCGACGTTCTTGAGCTCCAAGTGGCGATCCTCGACCTCGGGCTCGGCACCGTCGGCAACGGCCTTCTCGGCAGCCTCGCGGGCAGCATCGTCCTCGTAGATCTTGGGCATATCGGCGGCAACGTACTCACGCATGGCCTGGAACGTGAACTCATCCACATCCTGCGTCAGCAGCAGCACGTCATAGCCGCGGTCGAGCACGCCCTTTACCACGGGCATCTTGGCCAAGCGCTCACGCGAGTCGCCGGCGGCGTAGTAGATGACCTTCTGATCCTCGGGCATGCCCTTGGCATACTCGGCCAGGGTAATCATCTTCTGCTCCTTGGCAGACCAGAACAGCAGCAGGTTGGCAAGCTCATCGGCCTTCATGCCATAGCTCGAGTAGATGCCGTACTTAAGACCGCGACCAAAGTTGTCAAAGAACTTCTCGTAGGCCTCGCGGTCGTTGTCACGCATATCCTCAAGGTCAGCGGTGATCTTCTTCTCGACACGCTTGGCAATAGCCTTGAGCTGACGGTTCTGCTGCAGCGTCTCGCGCGAAATATTGAGCGTCACGTCGGCAGAGTCCACGACACCGCGCACAAAGTTGTAGTAGTCGGGCAGCAGGTCGTCGCACTTCTCCATAATCAGGACGTTGGAGCTGTAGAGCGCCAGGCCCTTCTCGTAGTCCTTGCTGTACAGATCGAACGGGGCGCGACCCGGCACAAACAGCAGCGCATCGTACTCAAGCGTACCCTCGGCATGGAAGCTGATAGTGCGCGCGGGATCGTCAAAGTCGTGGAACGTGGACTTGTAGAACTCGTCATAGTCCTTCTGTTCAACATCGGAGCTGCGCTTTTTCCAGATCGGCGTCATGGAGTTGATGGTCTCGAGCTCCTGGTAGTCCTCGTACTCGGGCTTATAATCATCCGGCGCGTCCTCGGGCTTGGGTTTCTGGCGGCTCTTGCTCACCATCATCTGAATCGGGTAGCGCACATAGTTGCTGTACTGCTGAATCAGGCTCTTGAGGCCCCACTCGGTCAGGAAGCGATCGTAGGTCTCGGCCTCGCCGTCGGCGTCGAGCTTCTCGTTCTCGCGCAGCGTCAGAATGACATCGGTACCGTGCTCGGCGCGCTCGCCGTCCTCGATGGTGTAGCCCTCAAGACCGTCCGACTCCCACACATGGGCGACATCCTCGCCATAGGCGCGGCTCACGACCTTCACATGGCTGGCGACCATAAAGGCCGAGTAGAAGCCCACGCCGAACTGGCCGATGATGTCGACATCCGAACCCTGCTGCTCGGCGTTCTCGGTCTTAAACTCCTCGGAGCCGGAATGGGCGATGGTGCCCAGATTGCGCTCAAGCTCCTCGGCGGTCATGCCAATGCCGTTATCCGAGATGGTGATGGTGCGGGCGTCTTTATCAAAGGAGACGCGAATAGCCAGGTCGCCCTGGTCGAGCTTGACACTCGGGTCCTGCAGGCTCTTAAAGTTGAGCTTGTCGACGGCGTCGCTCGCGTTAGAGATAAGCTCGCGCAGGAAGATTTCCTTATTGGTGTAGATGGAGTTGATCATGAGGTCGAGCAGTTTTTTGCTCTCGGTCTTAAATTGACGCATGTGCAGTCCTTTCGCGCTACCCCCGTCCGCAAAAACGGCCCGGTTGCCCGAGCCGCATCGCAGACCTGCTATGTTCAGACTTAGATTTTATAACCCATTAACGCGCATATATACATACGGAATCGAAAAACTGTATGTCAGAGCGCTCCGAAGCGCCAATTGCCAAGAAGCGTCCCTAACTGCCGGCAGAAAAGGAACGTCCCTATCTGTCGCCCAGCAGTTTGGCCATCCAGACATGGGGCTGGCCTTCGTCTTCGTAGTCCACCGGGGCAATCTGCGTGTAGCCCGCCTTGGCATAGAGCGGCAGCACGTACTCCTGTGCATGCAACTTTATGAGCTTGGCGCCGGCATCGCGCGCAGCAGCTTCGCTGGCTTCGACAATCTTGCTTGCCAGACCGCGACGACGCATAGCCGGCAGCACGGCGACGCGCCCCATAATGTAGATCTCCCCCGCCGCAACGCCTTCGTCCATGTCGCATGCCGGCGACACCGGGGCTTCGGCATCTGTCGCGCGCTCCAGCTCCTCGGGAAACACGCGCGAGCAGCCGGCGAGTTGACCATCCACATACAGCGTCACATGAATGCAGCTCGAGGCCTCATCGATCTGGTCGAACTCGATTTCGTAACCCTGTTCGTCCATAAAGACGGCGCGGCGCACCAGCGCTGCGTCCTCAAAGCAACCCGTCTTAAGTTGGATATCCATAGCAGCCCCTTCATTCGATGCGAACGTTGGGGAAAAATTTTAGCGGAAATGAGCTCCCACGCTAAACTTCGCGCGTGCTTTTGCCAGGCAATCGTAGTGGCCCACGTTGTGGGCATCGCTCGCGATATAGCTGTACAGGCCCTGCTTAAACAGGCGCTGCGCCGGCTTCTTTTCGTGACCGAATCGTCCACCTGCGATAAAGTCCGCAGAAGCCTGCAATTTGCAGCCCAGGTCGACCAGGCGTTCAGCCACGCTCACATCCTTTTGAATAGCGCGATAACGCTCGGGATGGGCAATAATCACCTGGTAACCGCGGCACTGCAGGTCGTAAATCGTATTCTCGTATTCCTCGAAGTCATACGAATCGGCACGTGTCGAGAGCTCAAGCAAAAACTCGTTCGACCCATCGAAATGCAGGCGATCGGCCCATTCGATGCCCAAATCCATAAGCTTGGCGTGGTTGACCTCAAAGCCCATCTGAAGCTGCATATCGCCCGCATGGGCACACAGCAACCGATAGGCCTCCCACATGTTGGCGTAGTCAAAGTATGGGTCCCGGCAGTGTGGCGTACACACCATGTGCGTAACACCGACGGCGCGGGCCGCCTCGAGCATCGCCAAGCTTTGCTCGAGGTTCGCCGCGCCGTCGTCAACACCGGGCAGGATATGGCAGTGGATGTCTCTCATATCGCCCTCTTATCTGCGTCATTGCTATTTCTTAAAACGCTTCGCCTTCGCAGGGGTCCCCGTTGCAGCGGCACCGCCAACAGCAGGGTTAACTCCGGCAACAGCGTTGTTCTGGCCCTTGTCCTCGCCATAGTAAGAGTAATAGTAGTCATGGCTCGAGGTCTCACAGCAGTTCATGACCGTGCCGATTACGTTAACCTCGGCCTTGTTGAGCTGGTCGAAGGCGGCAAGGATCTCGTTGCGCTTGGCGAAGTCCTCACGGACAACGTAGATGGTGCCGTCGGTAATCGCGGCGACCTCGGCGGCATCGACAAAGGTGCCCACGGGCGGCGTATCGAAAATGACGTACTGGTACTTCTCCTCCAGCGCGGCAACCAGCTTGGCAAAGCGGCGCGATGCGATAATGTCAGCCGGGTTGGGAATGCGCGGCTCGGCATCGAGGAAGAAGAAGTTGGGCTGACCGGTTTCGACGACAGCCTCGTCAATCGACATCTGGTCGGAAAGGACGGCGTACAGGCCACCGGAATGACGGAGACCCAGCAGGTTGGCAAGTGTACGGTGACGCATGTCGCACTCGACGAGAAGGACGCTCTTACCGCTGGTCGCAATGGCCTGAGCCAGGTTGACCGCAATGGTGGACTTGCCTTCGTTAGGGATGGAGGACGTCACGGTAATGGACTTGATCGGCGTATCGACACTCGCAAAGCGAATGTTTGCCAGCAGCGTCTTGGCTGCGTTGCTAAAGGCGAGGGTATCGCTGGTTTTCTTTTTACGGGCCATGAATTACTTACCGCCCTTCACGACGGGGAAACGACCGATAACGGGCACACCGAGCAGCTCGACGGCGTCATCAACAGAACGGACACGCGTGTTGAGCATGTCGAGCAGCACGACAATCGCGACAGCGACAAACAGACCGGCCAGAGCGGCAACTGCAATGTAGAGCTTGCGGTTGGGGCCGCTGGGCTGGGTGGGGACCTTTGCCTTGTCGATGACGTTGACGGCCTGGGCGGCGTCGACGTCCTGGGCGACGGTTGAAACCGAGTTGGCAATGGCGTTGGCGACAGCGGCGGCACCGTCGGGGCTGTCGCCGGTTACGGACAGCGAAATGACACGAGTCGTGGTCTCGCTCGTAACGCTCACCTTATAGTCATCCAGGTTGGAAAGGCCCAGCTCCTTGGCGGCACCGCTCTTGACGCTATCGCTATCGAGCAGCGTGGCGATGTCATTGGAAAGCATCTGGCTTGCAGACAAGTCGTTGTAGTAGCTCGTCTGGCCGCCATCGGTCTTGGCGAGAATGTACATGCTCGTCGTGGCGGTGTAGGTGTTATCCATCATAGCGAAGGAGACGACGCCCATGGCGATCGCGCAGACCACCGGAAGGGCAATGACCAGCTTGAGGTGCTTTTTAAGCAGCTGGAACAGTTCAAGAAGGGTCATGCAGCTTGCCTTTCATTTCCCTAGTTCGTATCGACAAAACTGCTCGTATGATATCGCATCTTTCTGCCATATCCGAACTCTATACATAAGATACAGCGTCCGCGTGTAAGTTGCGCAACAACTTACACGGCAGTAAAGGCGCGGGCGTATCGTCTAATCCTCGGTTTTTGCCATACCGCTACGCGAACGGTTCCTCTTGTTGCACGGGAAACGTTACCGTGATGGTAGTCCCCACGCCCGGTTCGCTCGACAGGTCAATCGCGGCATGATGGTACAGAGCGGCGTGCTTGACGATCGCCAAGCCCAGGCCGGTTCCGCCACGCGCCTTAGAACGACTCTTGTCCACACGGTAAAAACGCTCGAACACTTTACCCTGCTCCTCGGGCGCAATACCGATACCCGTGTCGGCAACAGACAGGTACGGATGCCCGTCGTCGTTGGTTCCGCACCGCAACGTCACCGTACCGCCGGGCCGGTTGTAGCGAATGGCATTGCTTGCCAGGTTATAGATCAGCTCATCGATCAGACGCGTTACGCCTTCGACGACCACAGGCCTGGTCTCATGGCCTATCGTCACATTTGCCTGGCGAGCGACCTGCTCAAGACGCTGTTCCACCGTCAAAATGGTGCGAGAGAGCTCGATAGGCTCTGTTGACCCAATAGGCACCGCCTCGCCCTCGGATGCTCGCTCCGCCTCGTCCAAGTTGGAAAGCGTGAGGATGTCGTTAACGAGCGCTGCCAGGCGGCCCGCCTCGCGATAGATGCGACCGCCAAAGTTGCGCAGGTCGTCCTCGCCCTCAACCATGCCGTTTGCAATAAGCTCGGCGTAGCCCGAAATCGCGGTAAGCGGGGTCTTGAGCTCATGAGTGATATTGGCCGTGAACTCACGACGCATGCGGTCGTTATCGGCCAGTACCGCCATCTGGCGTTTAAGCTCCTGGCGCTGCGACTCAATGCGCTCGAGCATGGGAACCATCTCGGTGTAGGCATGTTCATAGCTACGGCGCGGGTGGTCCAAATCGACCTCCTGCAGCGGCGCAATGATGGCACGGGATTCGCGGCGCGCAAGGAAAAACGAGAGCACCGCGCCCGCCACCGCGATAAGCAGCATCGGCGCCACCAACGAGAGCAAAATCGCCGCAACGCCAGGCTGGGCCTGTGCCAAACGAACGACCTGACCGTTATCAAGGGCGACGGCGCGATATAGCATAATCTCGTCGAGCGTGGTGCTCGAGCGCTCCGCGGAGCCCGAGCCGCTCTCAAGGGCCTCAACGACCTCGGGGCGATCGCCATGGTTGGGCAACATGGAAGGAGACGCCTCGTTGTCGTAGGCGACCGATCCATCCCTGTTGATCAGCGTGATACGAAGGTCCTCGCGATCGAGGCTTCGCAAAAATGCGATGGGTTCCTGTTGCTCGTTTAAGGCGGCGGCAATAAGCTCGGTTTCTTGCGAAAGATTGGCGCTCGTGGCATCTGCCAAGGTGTTTTGCACAAAGAAGGCGCCCAGCACCGTAAACGCCAAAATGACGGACATAGCGCAGACAAATATCGTCGCAAACACGCGATGCGAGAGCGTGTGTTTTCCCTGAGGGGCAAAGACCACGGACTACTCCTCCGATGCTGCTGCCGCAGCGACGGCATCTTCGGTATCGCCATCGGCAGAAGGCTCGGCCAGGCGATAACCCACGCCGCGCACCGTCTCGATAGCGCCGGCACGCTCGCCGAGCTTTTGGCGAAGCGTCTGCACGTGCACGTCGACGGTGCGCGAGCCGCCATCGAAGTCCCAGCCCCACACGCTCTGCAGCAGCGACTCGCGGGTAAAGACCACGCCGGGCTTGCGCATAAGATATTCGAGCAAATCGAACTCGCGCAAGGTGAGTTTGAGCGGCTCGCCGGCAACGGTCACTTCGCGATGGCTGGGCGAAAGCACGATATCGCCCACGCTGAGCACATCGCTCGCCTGCTTGACCATACCGCCGCGGCGCAGCAGCGCACGGCAACGGCTGGCAAGCTCCATGAGCGAAAACGGCTTGGTCAGATAGTCGTCGGCACCGCCATCGAGCGCCATCACCTTATCGAGCTCGGTATCCTTGGCAGTAAGCATCATGATGGGCACCGTCGCCGTCAGGCGGTCGGCGCGCAGGCGACGCATAATTGCCAAACCGTCGGTATCGGGCAGCATGATGTCGAGCAGGACGGCATCGGGTACCCGTCGCGCCACGGCGGCCTTAAACTCGCCATCGCACGAAAAGCCCTCGGCCTCGATCCCCTGCTTGCGCAGCGCATAGACCGTCAAATCCCTGATGTTGTCATCGTCCTCGACGTAATAGATCATGTTGAACCCCTTTGCGGCCGGCATGACCGCATCTTAATCCTAAAGGTACCTTTACTAGATGGTATCAGCCAAAACGTCCCGTCAAATAATCCGCCGCGCGCGGGTCGGTGGGATTTTTGAAGAGCTGAGCGGTGGGCGCGTGCTCTATCAACTCACCCAGCAAGAAAAACGCGACCGAGTCGGAGATGCGCGCCGCCTGTTGCATATTGTGCGTAACGACCACGAGCGAACAGGTCTCCTTGAGCTCGCAGGCCAGCTGCTCAACCACCAGCGTCGACACGGGATCGAGAGCGCTCGTGGGCTCCATAGCCGCAGCAGCCGTCATACCGCATACCTCCACATCGATATCAATTCAGCAGTATCGATAGTAGAAATCGCGACTCATACGCACGTGAGCGCATTGTCAGGTGTTTGTAAAGGCGCCTACGCTATGCGGCGGGCAGCTCGATGGTAAAGACGGTATGTTCGGGCGTCGATTCGCACGCGATGGTACCGCCATGCGCGCATACAATCTCCTTGGCGATGGCAAGCCCCAGCCCAGCACCGCCGCGATTGGTCGCACGCGCTGCATCCAGGCGATAGAACTTCTCAAAGATCACCTTAAGCTTTGACTCAGGGATCGGATCGCCTTGGTTTACAAACCGTACGCGTACGCCACCGTCGCCCAAACGCCTGGCCTCGATCGTGATCGTCGAGCCTTCATAGCTATAGGCAACAGCGTTTTTCATGATGTTGTTGAACACGCGAGCCATCTTGTCACCGTCCACGAGTACCGTCAGGTCCTCGCAGATATCAACTTGGGCTTCCTTGTGCTGTTCGTTGAGAATGGGATAGAACTCGTCGGCCACCTGTGCCAGCAATAGCCCCAAATCGACGTAGGCGCGGGTAAGCACGATATCGTGGAAATCGAAACGCGTGATGTCGAAGAACTCCTCGATGAGCGCGTCGAGCCGGTGGGCCTTGTCGAGCGCCACGCCCGTAAAGCGCGCACGCTGCTCAAGCGGCAAATCGGGAGCCTCCTGCAGGAGCGAAAGATAGCCCACCACGCTGGCAAGCGGCGTACGCAGGTCGTGCGCCAGGTACGTAACCAGGTCATCTTTGCGATGCGATTCGTCGCGCAAGGCCTGTTGAACCTTACGCTCGCAATCGCGCGCCCGGTTGAGCGCACCCTCGGCCTCGAGAAAGTCGCCGTCGATGGTATCCCACGTGTCGGGGTTGTCGATCAGACGGTCCTGAATACGAGCGGCGATTACGCGGTCGGCATGCTGCTCGCCTTGCTCATAACCCTGGTAATACAGGGCACGCCCGCAAAAGAACAGGACACACACGGCGAACGCCAGCACAAAGCCGAGCATGTTGAACACAAAGGCGGCGTCAAAGAACACGGGCCCGCCAATACCGCCAAGCGCCATGGCCCCGATCGCCAGCGTAGTCGTCCACGCGGCACCGCCGATTACCACGCAGCGGCGAACGATTTCAAATCGATCGATCAGCAAAAAGCCAATGAGCAGAACTGCCAGGATGCCAACGATATTGTCAATGCTAATGAGTAGCAGACTCAGCAAAAAAAGCAGCACCGTCGCAAGCGCGCGGTTGTCGACGACCGCCCTTATGTATTCAAAAAGTCGATCGGGCATCTCGAATACCCGCCTATCGTCTTTTGTCATATCCACTTCACCACCATCAAAGGCGTTATTCGATTATGTAGCCGACGCCCCAGACGTTTTTGATAAAGCGCGGCTTTTGAGCATCGTCGCCGATCTTTTCGCGCAGATGGCGGATGTGCACCATCACCGTATTGTTGGAGCCGGGCATAAAGTCCTCGTTCCACACCGCGCGGAACAGGTCCCCCACGGCCACCACGCTGCCACGATGCTCGACCAGATACAGCAAGATGGAATACTCAATGGGCGTGAGGCGCACCCGCGCGCCGTCCACCGTCACACAACGAGCGTCGCGGTTGATCTCGAGGCCGTCGAGCTGGATGGTCGGCGACTCAACCGCCTGTGCGCGGCTGCCGTAGCTGGTGTAACGACGGAGTTGAGCATGAACGCGCGCTATGAGCTCCAGCGGACGGAACGGCTTGACCACGTAATCGTCTGCGCCCAGCGAGAGACCCTCGATCTTATCCTGCTGGGCATCGCGCGCCGTCAGCATAATAACGGGATAGGTATGGCCAGCGCGGATGGTGCGCAGCAGCTCAAAGCCGTCGATATCAGGCAGCATGACGTCCAGCAGCGCCAGATCGAACTCCTGCTCCAAAATCGCCTTGGCAGCATCTGCTCCGCTATAGGCAATCTGAACATCAAAGCCCTCTTTTGTAAGGTAGATACCGACCAGGTCGGCGATGGCCTTCTCGTCATCAACTACCAAAATGCGCTCGTTCATGCGTGCTCCTCTCGCGCTCCATTATGCCCGAGGCAGCGCGCGCCACACACAACAAGCGCGGGCGATTAAGTCGACCTTAAGCACCTATATGTCCGTTCGGGCGCAGACATGGGCCGCGCACGCCCGCGCGCTGATTGTCCGCGCCGGTAAACGATATACTTTGAACTCTGAAGAGACCATCCCGTCGAAAGCGAAATCTGTGAAGACCCTTAGTTCTCTTGCAAAGCGCTCCGCGCAACTGACCGCTGGCATTGCCTGCGCTCTCGCCCTTGCTGCCGGTATGCCGTCTATCGCCAACGCCCAGGTGCTTACGACCGATATCGTTTGCGGTAAGACCGCCGACGCCCGCGGCATCACGGCCGATAATCTGCCCGATATCGATGCGACCAACGCCATCGTCATGAGCAAGGACGGCTCCGTCTATTACGCCCGCAGCGCCGACGAGCAGGTCAAGATCGCCTCAATTACCAAGGTCATGACTGCGATCCTGACCGTCGAGAACTGCAAAATGGACGAGAAGATCACGGTGAGCAATGCTGCCGCCACCGTAGGCAACTCGACCGCCGGCCTGCTCGAAGGCGACGAGCTCACAGTGGAGCAAGCTCTGCGCGGCCTGATGATTCCCTCGGGCAACGATGCCGCCATCGCGCTTGCCGAGCACGTGGGCAAAAAGATCGACCCCAAGACCAAGGACGCCGTGGCCACCTTTGTAAAGGCCATGAACGAGCGCGCTAAAAAGCTCGGCTGCACCGGCACGGTCTTCGAGAATCCGCACGGCCTGGATTTTGACGAGTGGGCCGGCGATATGCACTCGACTGCGCACGATGTAGCCCTGATGATGCAGGAGGCAATGAAGAACGACACGTTCCGCGCGATCGTGGCGAGTAATGATTCCTGGATTGAGGTCACAGGCGCCGATGGCTCTGACCACTCACATTCCATGGATACGCACAACGAGCTGCTGGGTCAGGACGGCAACATCGGCGGCAAGACCGGCACCACCGACGATGCCGGCTACTGCTTTACGGGAGCCTACAACCGCGATGGCGACGAGACCTACACCGTCGTTTTGAACTCCAGCACCACCGATCAGCGCTTTGCCGACACGGCCGCCCTTGCCAACTGGTACTACGGCCACAAGGTGACGGTTGCGATCGCCAACACGCAGGAAAAGACCGCCAACGGCAATCCACTCATCGCGCGCATTAGCCAGACCGACTGGACGGACAAGACGATCGATGCCACGCTCGCCGACCCCGCAGCTCAGGCGACCGTCTTTTCGCTTGCCGGAGAGGTGACCGAAAAGGTTACCTACGATGACCTTTCGGGCACGGTACATGTGGGCGACAAGGTGGGTAGCGTCACGCTCAAGCAAGACGGTACCAAGATCACCGTCATGGATTTGGTTGCCGACGAGGAAGGCTCGGGGCCGAATCCCATTGAGTGGCTCCTTGTGAAGCTCGACCGCCTGGGCCGCCGCATCGACAATCGCCCGCTTACGGCAGAAAGCGAAACCGTAGCCAAGGCACCCGAGGTGTAAGGTCGAGGAACAATACACTCGCTGAAAGGAGGTGTCCGAAAGGATGCCTCCTTTTTTGAGGGTTCGAATCCCCAGCTAACGTGGTTCAACTAAAAAAGGGTCCCTTTCGGAACCCCTCTTTAAAGTCTTACTGGCGGAGAGCTGGGGATTCGAACCCCAGATGCCCTTTTGGGGCATACTCGCTTAGCAGGCGAGCACCTTCGGCCTCTCGGTCAGCTCTCCGTAACAGCCGTTCTATAGTAACTAAACAATCAAAGTTGGGCAAGAGGGAATTTTTAATTGCCCAGCGGCCTTTCCTTCTTGCTGTTTTCGTCCCTACCCCAGCGAGCGGTTGAGGGAGCCAAGCTCATCGTTGCCCATGGTGCGCCACATTTGGAAGATGCAGACGCGCGCCAGGAAAAAGAAGCCGTTATCGACCAGCTGCACGGCGGCATCCGCAAGCTGATTGGTCACTGCGGGCACAGGCGGCAGTTCGAGCCCAGCCTTGCGGATGGTCTCGACGGCCTCCTCAAACGTCGGAGGCTCATTGACACCCATCTCGTTCATAAGGCCCTGCATTTCCTCCAGCGCGCTGCTGCCCGACTCCTCGCCGCGCGGCACCAGGCGATAGCACGCCAGCGCCAGCTCGAGCTGGTCGCAGTTCCAATAGGCAAATGCCAGGCGATAGAACAGGTAACCGATTGAGGGACGATCGCTGGCAATGCGCAGGCCGTGGCGCGCTACCTCGATAATCTCGTCAAAGCGCTCCAGGCGCGCCAACACGTTGATGAGCGCAAAGTGCGACTGCATGGACGAGCGCGCCAGGTCGTAGAGGCGGCGCACCTCGGGCAATGCCCGTTCAAAATCCTCCTGCTCGGCGTAAAAGCTGCAGATCTCGTGCTGGGCAAAGTACAGCGCATCGGGAGCACGCAAAATACGAACGGAGCGGTCTTCCTCCATTACCGGCAGCACCATACGTACCAGCTGGTTGTCGCAAAACTGCGTCTGAACCGGACCCGTTGCCAAAAGCTCGGCAACGGCGCACTTAGCCTCCAGCTCCTCAACAAGACGGGAAAAGCCCTCAAACGCACTTGCACGGTCAACTTTTGCCTGCTCGCGCAGCTCGACGACGCGTTCCACATACGGGTCATCGTCCTTCTCCATGACCTCAAGCTCATCAGCCGTATCGGCAAGCAGCAGATCGCGCAACGCCGGCGGCAGCGAACGGTGGTCGTCACGCGGGCGAGCGTGAACCTCAGCGGGCTCAATCGCATCCGGCGCGTCCGACTCATATGCCTCAAGCATGCGTTTGCACGGCATATCGTCCATATCCATGCTCTCAAGATCCTTGGCGACAGGCACGCAATTGGCCAGATAGGCCGCACGCCCAAAGGAATATGTTGCGATAACGCGCTCGCCCTGCTCGCCGTCGGGAGCCGCAATCTGAACATAGCAGCGCGCAATGCAGGCACCTGCGGCAAAACAAGCCGCCGCAAGCGTAAGCGCCACGCGCGCGTCGTGCTCCGCGGCCCAAATCGCACGCGCGCTCTCGTCCAACTCGCGCCAGACGTCATCCTGAACGTCGTATTCACGTTGCGGCATGGCATCCACGACAGAGTGCCCAAACCGAACGAGCATAATCCCCTCGGCAACGTTTGTCCGATAGGTATAGTCGAGCCGTGTGACCACGTTAAGCGCCTCGACAATACGCGCGAAGCGGGTACGAACATCCCACTCACCGCCCGGCTGGCAAGCCACCGTACCCGGTTTGCCCCACGGGTTATCGCTCGAGGCCGTATCGAGCAGTCGGGGAACATCGTTGGTCGTCTTGGCGATATGCCACGCATCAAAGAGCGCGCAGCCCTCAAGGCTCGGTGAGGATGCCGCGGGGACCAATCCGGCCCCGATGCGCTCAAGGATACCGGAGAGGCGGTTGAGACGGCATTCGATGGCAAGCAGCATGTCAATCTCGTCCTGGTCCAGCAGGCTACGATCGAAATTGAGATAGAAAAGCTTTGAGCGGTCGATACGCGCTAGGCTCATTTCGGATTTTGCCGCAATGGTGCGCAGACGGGGCAAGTCGACCTCGCTCATAAGGGCGGCGGCATAACGTTCGATACCGCTCGGATTCTCGGCATGGTCAACGCGATAGAGCAGCGTCTCGATGGCATCGGGGAGCGGTGCCGTGTCAAAGCCCAAAAACACCTCGACCGGCTCGGACAGCTTTTCGAGCTTGATCTTGTCGGCAACGTTTTGCATGTCCGCATCGAGACCGTCGACGCCCGCCGTGTTCGCAATAGCGCTTTCGGAGTTGGCAAATATTACGTAGCGCAAGAACATCGAGGCCATGAACTCGCCGTAAGGAAGGGCGCGGGTCGAATTCCATGTCTCGTGGTCGGACTGCTCGCGCATGGGGCCTTCGGGAGAGCCGGCAGTTCGCGCACAGGTGTGCATTACACCGTTGGCTTCCCTCACCATAATCTCGCCAATACTGGAATCGGACTCGTGAAGAAACAGCTCCATGTCGGGGTCCTCAGGCAATGGCACTTCCCGAACAGGACGGTCAACCTTATAGACCTTGCCCGACACGCTCACGTACCCCAAAAGCGACACGTGGCTTTTGCCCACGAATTCGACGACATAGCATGACTCTTTAGGGTCCTCGCCAAAGACTTTCCAGACAACACCATATGAACGCCCCGCAGGCTGCTCTGGCATCGATGGAAAACGCTTTTTGGGGTCGAGAAACCTGAGCTTGTATGTCGGACGCTCTGCCACGAAATATCACCCTGATCGGTCGTCGAGAGAAGGAGCGGTCGCGGATGGGCCGCGACACCTACTCGGAATCTTACACGAGTCGATAAGAAATAGTCCGCTTAACGCTCGCGCCTCGACCGAGGTTCGAATCCATGGGATGCCGGCGTAAAAGAAAAGCCCCCGTTGCCGGAGGCTTCAAGCTCAAATGGTGCGGCGTATAGGATTCCGCGCATCCGCTTCGCGGATCCGCGCCGGCTTCGCCCGCCTGTCGGCGTGCTCGCCCGTTCGCTACGGACGCTCCGCGTCCGCTTCACGCTCACGCCTCGACCGAGGTTCGAATCCATGGGATGCCGGCGTAAAAGAAAAGCCCCCGTTGCCGGAGGCTTCAAGCTCAAATGGTGCGGCGTATAGGATTCGAACCTATGACGTTCTGATTCGTAGTCAGACCCTCTATCCAGCTGAGGTAACGCCGCGACTTGTTGATTATTATGCACATGGACTGAATATTGGTCAAGCGTTTTTTCAAAAAAAGTTATTGAATTTGATTTTTACTCATTTGGACCACTTAGCGCGATCTTCGGTGCATCGCGATATAAGAAAAGCCCCCGTTGCCGGGAGCTTTAAAGTCAATTGGTGCGGCGTATAGGATTCCGCGCATCCGCTGCGCGGATCCGCGCCGGCTTCGCCCGCCTGCCGGCGTGCTCGCCCGCTCGCTGAAAACGCTCCGCGTTTTCTTGACGCTCGCGCCTCGACCGAGGTTCGAATCTCCGCAATGCTCCCATATAAGAAAAGCCCCCGTTGCCGGGAGCTTTAAAGTCAATTGGTGCGGCGTATAGGATTCGAACCTATGACGTTCTGATTCGTAGTCAGACCCTCTATCCAGCTGAGGTAACGCCGCAACGCACGGATTATTATGCACGCGAGCCCCCGATGGGTCAAGCGACAATTTGAAAAAATTTTACGGAGTGGTGATTAGGCTGTTTGCGCCTCGACCGAGGTTCGAATCCATGCGGTGTTGCCATAAAAGAAAAGCCCCCGTTGCCGGAGGCTTCAAGTTCGATTGGTGCGGCGTATAGGATTCCGCGCATCCGCTGCGCGGATCCGCGCCGGCTTCGCCCACCTGCCGGCGTGCTCGCCCGCTCGCTACGGACGCTCCGCGTCCGCTTTACGCTCGCGCCTCGACCGAGGTTCGAATCCATGCATGGTTTCCAAAAAAGAAAAGCTCCCGTTGCCGAGAGCTTTAAAGTCATTTGGTGCGGCGTATAGGATTCGAACCTATGACGTTCTGATTCGTAGTCAGACCCTCTATCCAGCTGAGGTAACGCCGCAGCGCAAGACATATAAAACCACTTTAGTTAGTTGGAGTCAAGCACAATCTCAAACTTTTTTTCGAGAATATGTTCCTCACGCAGCTCCGCATGCGCCAACGTCCCCCATGCGATCAATCGGTTTTTCAACTACATCGAACCCAGCACCGAGTTCCCTCAAAAGCGAGCGCACCCGCTGGGCACAGTCATAATCGGCAAACGAGATACTCAGCATGCGTGCCACCTGGTTAGAAGTCCCAACTCCATAGAACTGCTCAAGCGCCACAAGTCCCTCGTGCGTCACAAAGGTCTCGACTACATGCGGCGACTCCTCAAAGCACCATTGGGTCAACGGACCCTCGCTCGTCTGCCGCACCACCAAACCACCCACACCCGATGGCTCACACGTAACTAGTAGGTGCTCCCCACCTTCATCGCTCTCAAACAAAACTACCCGCTCATCAAACAGCTCCATCGCATCCCCTTCCTTTCGCTTCTATTTAACATAAGCATAGCAGGTAGATGGCTATATACAGAACGTTTGTTCGTGTGTTTTCTATTGAGCTGTCCGCGCGATATGGTAAAGCTCCGCGCACAAAAAGGGCGCCCAGAAAGGAGCGCCCTTGCAAATCGCTTATGTAGGCAACCTACGCGACCGGCTCGATCTTCTCGAGGCCGCCCATGTAAGGACGAAGAACCTCGGGGATCGTGATGGTGCCGTCGACGTTCTGGTAGTTCTCCAGGATGGCGGCCATGGTGCGGCCAGCCGGCAGGCCGGAACCGTTGAGGGTGTGCAGGTAGCGCGAGCCCTTGAAGTTCTCGGGGTCGCGATACTTGATGTTGGCGCGACGGGCCTGGAAGTCGCCGCAGTTGGAGCAGGAGCTGATCTCCTTGTAGGCGTTGTAGCTCGGCAGCCAAACTTCGATGTCGTAGGTCTGACGGGCAGAGAAGCCCAGGTCGCCGGTGCACAGGCTAATCACGCGATACGGAAGGCCCAGCTGCTGCAGCAGGTACTCGGCCTCGGCGGTCATGCTCTCGAGCTCCTCGTCGGACTCCTCCGGCTTGGCAAACTTGACCATCTCGACCTTGTCGAACTCGTGCTGGCGGATGATGCCGCGGGTGTCGCGACCAGCAGAGCCGGCTTCCTCGCGGAAGCAGGGAGTGAAGGCAGTGTAGCGGCGCGGCAGGGTGTCGGCGTCGAGAACCTCGCCGGCGTGCAGGTTGGTAAGCACGACCTCGGCGGTGGGGATCAGGAAGTTATCGCCCGAGACGTGATAGGCGTCGTCCTCAAACTTGGGCAACTGACCCGTGCCAAACATGGTCTGACGCTTAACGACGATGGGCGGCCACCACTCCTTAAAGCCACGGCTGGTGTGCGTGTCAAGGAAGAAGTTGATGAGGGCGCGCTCCAAACGGGCGCCGGCGCCACCGAGAACGGTGAAGCGGCTGCCGGAGAGCTTGTTGCCGCGCTCGAAATCGAGGATGTCGAGGTCGGTGCCCAGGTCCCAGTGCGGCTTAAAGTCGAAGTCGAACTCGCGCGGGGTGCCCCAACGACGGCGCTCGACGTTCTCGTCCTCGTCCTTGCCGTACGGCGTGGCCTCGCAAGGGATGTTGGGCAGGTGAGCCATGAAGTCGTACTGCTCCTGCTCGAGAGCAGTGCGGCGCTCGGCCAAACCGTCAATCTTCTCGTTGACGGCGCGCACGGCCTCCTTGGCAGCCTCGGCCTCGTCCTTCTTGCCCTCTTTCATCAGAGCGCCGATCTTCTTGGACTCGGCATTACGCGTGGCCTGGAGCTCCTCGACCTCGGTGATGACGGCACGGCGCTCGTCGTCGAGCTCAAAGAACTTCTCGCGATCCCAAGACGTCTGGCGGTTGGCCATGGCGGTATCGATGGCATCGGGGTTCTCGCGAACAAACTTGATATCAAGCATTAGATCCTCCGGCGATATACATTCCATTTAGGTTGCAACCTTGTACATGTATGGGCAAGTATATACTTATGAGCGTTTACGACCCAACCCAACTACGCAAGAAGGCACCCAATGGACGCAGTTTTTTCCTTTTTGTTTGGCACCCGCACCGGTTTTGCCATCCTTTTCGCCGGCGGCATCCTACTGTTTGCGATTCTTGCCTTTGTAATGGAGAAGCGCACCCATAAGCTCTACGTCGACCGCGGACCCAAATCCGAGGACGATCAAGACGGCTTCTGGGACTAACCTGCCAAAAAGGGACAGGTTTATTTTGGTCGGTTTTATCTGGGCAAACGCAAGCGCCCCGCAACTGGAATTGAGCCAGTTGCGGGGCGCTTTTCGCACATTCGACAAAACCGCAGGAAAAACCTGCCAAAATAAACCTGTCCCTAGATGACAGGCTTACTGGAGGGTGGCGTCGATGGCCTTGACCAGGGCGCTGCGCATGCCAGCATCCTCGAGCGCGACGACGCCCTTGATGGTGGCGCCGCCGGGTGAGCATACGGCATCCTTCATCGCCGCAGGATGCTGACCAGTCGCAAGCTGCAGCTTTGCCGTGCCCAGCACCATCTGGCTCACAATGCGATAGGCATCGGCGCGCGGGATACCGTGCTTGACGGCCGCGTCGCCCAAGGCCTCAATCGCCATGGCGACAAATGCCGGTGCGCAACCGCCCACGGTACCGCCCACAAACAGCAGGCTCGTGTCGAGCCCGACGACAGCACCAAGCTTACCGAGCAGGTCGAGCACAACAGCACGTTGCTCGTCGCTGAGCGTAGAGGACTTCTCGCAGGCGATGACGCCTTCGCCCACCGAAACCGGTGTGTTGGGCACCGTCGAGATATGCGCGACACCCGGCAGGACCTTTTCCCACTTGGCGCTGTCCCAAGTCCAGGCGACCGAAAGGACAACCTTGTCGGCAAGGGTGTCTTTGAGCGGAGCGAAGACCTTCTCAATCATGTATGGCTTGACCGCAGCGACCACGATATCGGATGCGGCGACAACCTCCGCCGCATCACGACAGGCAACCATCCCACGCGCCTCACAACGCTCAACCAAGGCGTCATAGTGGCCCGCGCAGGCGCACATATCGCTCGCAGCCACACCGGCGGCGATCCAGCCATCGGCCATAGCGCTCGCCATATTGCCAAAACCGACAAATCCAATCTTCATATCTCATAGTCCTCTCAGACACGCTCTTCAAAACGAAGGCTATTGTCCCACGGCATTGTTTCGTATTGCCGACCTATTTGTGATACGGCTCGCCACGGCTGATCTTGCAGGCGCGGTAGATTTGCTCCAGCAGCACCACGCGCGCCAAGTTATGCGGCAAGGTAATACGTCCAAAGCTGAGCATCTCGTCGGCTCGCGCGCGCACGTCATCGCTCACGCCGTCCGATCCGCCAATCACAAAGGCGATGTCGCTGTTACCACGTAGCATAAGATCATCGAGCCGCGCCGAAAGCTCCTCGCTCGAGCGCTCTTTGCCCTCAATGGCCAGCAAGATCACATGCGCTCGAGGCGGCAGGGCCGCAAGTATCGCCGCCCCCTCCTTGTCGCGCGCGGCATCCACGCCGCCCGCCTTAGCCGGATCGATATCGGCCACCTCGCGGATATCCACCTTGGCATAGGCACCTAAGCGCTTGGTGTACTCGGCGCACGCGTCCTTCCAAAAGCGCTCCTTGAGCTTACCGACGCAAACGACGGTGTATTTCACGCGCGTCTACTCCTTCGAATCGTTTTGAACTTTGCTGGCGGTCAGCATCTGCTCGAACATCGAGGCCGACTGCGAGAAATCGCTCGGCAACACGACCGTCGAGGTTTTACCCGTGCGAGCGAACTCCGTCATCATCTCGGACCACTGCGTAAACATGAACAGCTGGTTGGCCTCGTCGTTGCCGACACCCGTCTCCTGGATGATCTCGAGCGAATCCTTGATGCCCAGCGCGATGGCCTTGCGCTGGTTGGCGATGCCCTCGCCCGCCTTTTCCATCGCCTCGGCCTCGGCGGTCGCCTCGGTGACGCGCTTGATGCGGTCGGCCTCGGCGAGCTCCTGCGCAGCAGCGCGCTTTCGCTGGGCGGCGTTGATGTCGTTCATGGAGTTCTCGACCTCGGTCGGCAGCGCGATCTTGGTGATGAGTGTCGACACGAGGGTAAACCCGTAGGCAGCCATCTGCTCGGACACGGTGGCGTTGACGTCCTTGGCGATGTCATCCTTCTTGGCAAAGACCTCATCGAGCGTATAGACAGGGATGGAAGATCGCAGGGCATCGGTGATGAAATCGCGCATCTGGTCGACGGGCTCCTGCAGCATGTAGTAGCTCTTGTAGATACCCGAATCTGCCGGGCCGGCGCCCATGTCATAGCTCACGTGGTACTGAGCAGAAACCTCAAGGCCGATGGTCACGTTGTCCTGGGTCTTAACGTCGATGCCGAAGCCGTTTTTCATGGTGCGCAGACTCACCGTGGCGGCCTTGCGGTCGATCACTGGCACCTTCATGTGGAAGCCCGCGTTGACGATGCGGTTAAACTTGCCCAGGCGCTCGATGATCACGGCATGCTGCTGTTCAACGACATAGCAGGCGTTGGGGAGCAGCAGCAGCAAAATGATGATGGGAAGTAGAAGGCTCGTAAGAGCGGCGATAATACCGGACAACAGCATGGTCTCTCCTCTGATAGGCACACGTTGGCACTAGGATACCCGCACGAAGCAGCCACGTGACACTAACAGGAGGCCCATAACAAAAAAGCTCCCATTGCTGGGAGCTCTTTCAATCAATGGTGCGGGCGAAAGGACGTCCGCGTATCCGCTTCGCGGATCCGCACCGGCTTCGGCCGCCTGCCGGCGTCCTCGCCAGCTCGCTAAAAACGCTCCGCGTTTTCTTTACGCTCGCTCCTTCACAGGTTCAAGTCCCTGCGATGGGCCCATAACAAAAAAGCCCCCATTGCTGGGAGCTCTTTCAATCAATGGTGCGGGCGAAAGGACTTGAACCTTCATGGGGTTGCCCCCATACGGACCTGAACCGTACGCGTCTGCCAATTCCGCCACGCCCGCGTGCAGGAATTAGAATAACGGAGCGCCATCGCGAACGCAAGAACTATTTTCGAAAAAGTTTGCAGGCATTTTCCCAAGCTGCTCGCGCGATTGTCTCGGCGTCCTCACCAGTGCGATCGACACGGTCGTTAACCAGCGCGTTTGCCGTAATGGAGATCATTGCGGGCTCACATTCAAGACCGCGGATGGGCTCCGGAGCCATATACGGGCAATCCGTCTCGAACAAAATGCGATCGAGCGGGGTTGCCGCAAATGTTTCGCGTACGTCGTCGTTGCGCTTAAAGGTGGCCGCACCACCATAGGCGATATAGCAGCCCAGCTCCACAAAGCGCTCCATCGTGGCGCGGTCCTCGCCAAAACAGTGCAGCACACAACCGGCCTGGGGCACGCCCACCTCACGAAGCACGTTGTAGGCGTCCACGTGCGAGGTACGCTCCTGGTCCGTGTCCTCGTGACGCAGATGCAACTCCACCGGCACGTTACGGCACGCGGCAAGCTCGAGCTGGCGCGCCATGCAGTCAATCTGCACGTTATGGGGCGCCGGCGCGATGTCGTCATCGTAATCCATGTGGTAGTCCAGACCGATCTCGCCGATACCAGCGCACAAAGGGTCATCGAGTGCGGCAACGACCTGTGCGTGAACGTCATCGGTATAGTCCGGCGCGCCATACGGATGCACACCGGCAAGATACTTGATCTGCGGGATATCCTGCATCGGCAGAATCTCGCGCATGAGCCAGTCGCTATAGTCCGTCACGCTGCGCTTATCGGCAATGGGATCGAAGACCGTCACCAACAGGTCGATGCCCGCCGCCTTGGCACGCACGAGTGTCTCGGGCACATCCTTGCCCCAGAACGAAAGCAGATGCGCATGCGTGTCGGCAAGCGGTGCCAAGGGCACGGGACAAGCAACCGTCTTCTTTTTCTTGGTAAACGTCACACGTTCGGCATTAAGCGTCATGGGAAAGCTCCCGAGCCAGGCGCACAAAGTCGGAGACGTCGAGCGTCTCGGCGCGCGTGGTGGGTGCGATACCGCAAGCCTCAAAGGCGGCATCGAGCACGTCCTTGGCAAAGCCGTTGGCGCTCATGGAATTGCGGATGGTCTTGCGACGCTGAGCAAATGCAGTATCAATCACGCGGGCCACAAATTCGCGATCGAGTCCTTCGGGCACCACGCCGTCAACACGGTCAATACGCACGACGGCCGAGTCCACATGTGGCGCCGGCATAAAGCAACGCGGCGGCACCTCAAAGCGACCCGTCACCTGCGCATACAGGCCGAGCTTTGCCGTATAGCCGCCATAGGTCTTGTTGCCCGGTACGGCGGCAATGCGATCGGCGACCTCCTTTTGCACCATGACAACGGCGCGTTTGAGCGCCGGCATCGTCTGGAAAAATTGCAAAATGATCGTCGCCGCCACGTTATAGGGCAAGTTCGCGACAAATACCGTGGGCTCGCCGCCGGCGGCCTGCTCAATCTGCTCCGGGCCAACCTTAAGCGCGTCGCCCATGATAAAGCGGAAGTTGGCATAGTCGGCGGCGTGGGCGTCGAGCACCGGTTCGAGCTCAGGATCGGCCTCAATGGACGTAACGCACGCCGCTTCCTGCAGCAACGCAAGTGTCAACGTACCGCAACCCGGACCCACCTCGAGTACGCGCTCGTCACCCACAAGCTCGGCAAGCTCGCAAATGCGCTCAATTACATGGTTGTCGATCAGGAAGTTCTGGCCCAGGCGATGCTTGGTCGCAAGGCCAAACTCCTCCAGCAGCTCCCTGGTGGCCGTGGGGTTTGCCAAAGGCGAAGTTGTCATGGTTGCCTCCTTAGCATGATGGCGGCGTCTTGAAACAAAAGGGCATGGACCGTTGCGGCCATGCCCTTACATCTAAACAGCGAATTGCCGATATGGCGCGCGGCGTCTTAGCCCAAACGCGGGAACAGCGGCTCGCCCTTCTCGACGGGACGTCCGCCGGCAAGCAGGCCCCAAGCGCAAATGCCCTTGAGGTCGTCGCTCGCGGCCTCGTCCTCGCACGACAGACGGCGCAGGGCCTCGGCAGAGGTCTGGGGCATGAGCGGCATCAGAAGGTGAGCGGCAATGCGGATGGCCTCGAGCAGGTTGTAGATCACAAACGCCAGCTCGTCAGCCCTGGCCTCGTCCTTGGCAAGCGCCCAGGGCTCGGAGTCCTCGATGTAGTGGTTGGCGGCATGGATGAGCTCCATGACCTCGTCCTTGGCTCCACCGTAATCGAGCACGTCCATCTTGGCCATGTAGCGCTCGACCAGGCCATCGGCGATCTTTGCCAGCGGGTTGTCGAACGCATCGAACGATGCGGGCTTGGCGGGCGCGCAACCGTCAAAGTACTTTGCACTCATGTTGAGCGAACGCGAAATCAGATTGCCCCAGCTGTTGGCCAGGTCGGCGTTGTAGACCTGCTCCATGCGATCGAAGCTGATGGCGCCGTCGGTGCCGGGGACGACGTCGGTCATAAAGTAGTAGCGATAGCCCTCGACACCCAGCATGTCGATAACGTCCTGCGGAGCGATGGCGTTGCCGCGGCTCTTGGACATCTTCTCGGCCTTGCCGGTCTCGGCATTGCGCACGGTCAGGAAGCCGTGGGCAAAGACGTGCTCGGGCAGGGCCTCGCCGATGGCCATGAGCATGGCGGGCCAAATGACGCAGTGGAAGCGGATGATGTCCTTACCCACGATGTGGAACTGCGCGGGCCAGCGATAGGCCAGCTCGGCACGCGCCTCGTCGGTGTCGACACCGTAGCCGACGGCCGTCATATAGTTGAGCAGCGCATCGAACCACACGTAGGTCACGTGGCCCTCGTCAAACGGGACCTGAATGCCCCAGTCAAAGCTCGTGCGGCTCACGGAAAGGTCGTTAAGGCCGCCCTCGACAAAGCTACGCACCTCGTTCATGCGGAACGCAGGCTCGACAAAGTCGGGGTGCTCGTCATAGAGCTTGAGAAGCTTGTCCTGGAAGGCGGAAAGCTTAAAGAAATAGGACTCCTCCTGCACGCGCTCAAGCGGACGGTGGCAGTCGGGGCACAGGTGCTGGCCGACGCTGCCGTACTCCTCGTCGCCCTTCTGAACCTGTGTATCGGTGAAGTAGGTCTCGTCAGGCACGCAATACCAGCCGTCGTAGCTGCCCTTATACAGGTAACCGGACTCCTTCATGCGCTCCCACAGGTACTGCACGGCATGATGCTGGCGTGGCTCGGTGGTGCGGATGAAGTCGTCATTGGAGATCTCGAGCTTGCTCCAAAGCTCCTTGAAGTGCGGAGCCTGGCTGTCGGTCCACTCCTGCGGCGTCATGCCATGCTTGGCTGCGGCCTCGGCGACCTTCTCACCGTGCTCATCCATGCCGGTCAGGAACTTGACGTTATAGCCGGCGGAGCGGCGATAGCGAGCCTGAACGTCGGCGATGATGGTGGAATAAGCCGTACCCAGGTGCGGATCGGCGTTGACGTAGTAGATGGGCGTCGTGATAAAGAACGAAGGCTTGCTTTGATCCATGGGGTTTGTCCTCCAGAAAAACGTTGCATACAGGGGATGATTCTAGCGCAAGGGCTGGATATCCTCCATCTATTGCATATCGAGCACCATGGCATAGACATCGCGCTTGCGGCGCGAATACTTCTGAGACAGGCGCTTGGCCACCGCAGAGGCGGGCTCCCCCTCCTCGAGTGCGACGCGAATATCCTCGCGCAGGGCCTCGTCGGGATCCGCTGCCGCGGCGCCAACCGGCACGATGCCGGCCTCCTCGTCCTCGCTCGGCGGCGCGATGACCAGCGCAATCTCGCCCTTTACCTCGCCGCGAGCACGCAGCTCCTCGGCGAGCTGGGCAGCGGGACCGCGCAAGACCTCCTCGTGCAGCTTGGTGAGTTCGCGGCAGACGGCAGCCTCACGCTGGGGAAAGACCTCCGCCACGGCCTCGAGCGTCGCCACGATGCGATGTGGAGACTCGTAGAAGATGAGTGCGCCGGGCACCACGGCAAGACGCTGCAAACGGCGCACGCGGTCGCCGTGCTTTCGGCCTAAAAAGCCCTCGAAGAAAAAATGCTCGCAGGGAATGCCGGACGAAACGAGCGCCGTGACGCAAGCAGAGGGCCCGGGAATAACTTCGACGGGCACATCGGCCTCACGTGCCGCCTTGACCAGCGCCTGACCGGGATCGGACACGCTCGGCATGCCGGCGTCCGAGGCAAAGGCGAGGGTCTCCCCCGCCAGCAGACGGTCGACCAGGCCGGCGGCGCGACTGGCGATCACATTCTCGTCGCAACGGACAAGCGGCTTGGAAATGCCCAGGTACATCAGCAGCTTTGACGTCACACGCGTGTCTTCGCAGCAGATGGCATCGGCGGCGGCAAACGCCTCGCCAACGCGCGGGGACAGGTCGCCCAGGTTGCCGATGGGCGTGCCGACCACATAGAGTTTGCCCGTATGGGCGCTGTTTTGCGTCATATCAACCTATTCAATCATGCCGCGCTCGAGCGTACCGAGCGCCGCGCGGGCGTCCCATGCTGCAATGCGCTTCTCGGTCTTCCACGTTTGGAAGAACCAACCGGCAGCCGGCGCAAACGAAGCCAGCTGGTTGGCGATAAACACGCGCTCGTAGGCATTGCGGCCCTCGGGCGTAACCGACGAGTTGGCAAAGATCGCCGCGCCCGACCATTCGCCCACCAGCACGGGGAACCCTGTCGAAATCGCTTCTTTAAGCTCACGCTTGTTACGCGAAATCGCCGTCGTCAGCCCGCGGGGGCTCGTGATGTCGAGCGCATACTCGTCGCGGTAATGGTACAGGTGAAGGTCCATGTAGACGTTCTTGTACTTGGCACCGCGCATAAAATGCTTCCACTCACTGGGATGCCCCGACGACGAGAAGACGACGATCTTATCCTCGGGCATATACGAACGGACGAGCTCGTAGGCATCGCGATAGAAATTGCGCAGGTAGTGGGCCGGAATGCCATCCGTCATGGTAAAGAGACTCTTGCGGACGCTCATCTGTGGCGTGTCCAGCAGCTCAATGCCCAGCAGGCTCTCGGCCTCGCCATAGCGATCGGCCAAGCGCTCGAGCACGTCGAGCGCGACATGACGGCCGTTGGTGGACGAATGCCACTCGGCAACAGCCTCCGGCGTGGTGGGCGAATCGTTGGAATCGCCCTGGCCACCGGGCACCGTCGCCAGATCGAGCAGCACGCGGATGTCGTACTTGGCAGCCCACTCAATCGCACGGTCGATGTAGTCGACAACCGAGATGTAGGACGCATCGGACTCCTGCGAACCAAAGGCATACCAGGGCACCGGCAGACGCACGGCATTGAGACCGATCTGCGCCATGCGGCGAAAATCGTCCTCACTCACAAACGTCTCGTAATGACGCCGCATGCGCTCGTTATAGGCGGCGGTGCCCATGGCCTCCTGCAGCTCGGCCGCGTTGGATGCACCGGTCGCCGCGTACAGCGACGGGGTCACCCAAGGCTCGGGAATAAACCAGCCAGAGAGATTAACGCCGAGTATCCTCTCCATCACTGCCCCCTTCGGATCGTGCAGGCCGAGCCTGCATCGTATTGCATAGGAAAAGTATCGTTTTGAGTATACCCGCGCGTGCGGACAGACGACCGAACGGTCTGTAAAGTGACGCAAAAGCGGGAGGAATGTCTGGGGCGGGCGGGCACGAGCCGGTGCGCCGAGATATGCACACACGTCGGAAGTAAGCGCCGGAAAGCGCGTCCCGTTCTTTCGCTCAATAATGGGATGCATTTTCCGCTAGCAGGCCCAACCGGAAAGCGTGTCCCGCAATTTCGCGTCATTCCGGGTCACGTTTTCCCAAACGGCCCTAAAGCGGAAAACGCATCCCACTCTAAAGCCAAATTCTGGGATGCATTTTCCGCGGAACCCCACATAAAAGAAAAGGACCCCTTTGCAGAGGTCCTAGTCAATTCAAGGTGGCGGGGAAGGGAATCGAACCCCTGACACGAGGATTTTCAGTCCTCTGCTCTACCAACTGAGCTACCCAGCCATTTGAGGTGTGCCTTGTTTCAAGGCTTGATTAGTATAACCAAGGACGCGCTCCGGTCAACCGAGAATTTGAAAAAAGTTTTTGAGCACGGCGCCAGCCACAAGTCCGACCCTATAGAACAGCACGTTAGAGACATCAACCCGCCGCAAGAAGTTTTTCGCTCAGGGCCTTCAAGCCGGCGCTCGTTGAAAGACAGCGGGCGATACAAGAATTGAAGGACACTCCAGCACCGCCCAGGCACCGGGACAGGAACACATGCGCCAAGGGCGGACGTTTTCGTAGCACGCGAGGATACTGCCGTTGCGGTCGATAAAGGCAATGTCGATGGGGTAGGCCATAAAGCAGGTGTGGACCGAAGAGCAGCGTGGGAACGCCATGACGAGCGGCAACCCGTTTGCGGCAATCGGGGACCGTCCCAGCATACCGCGCAGGCGCACGGCAAACGACTCCGCCACCACAAACTCGGCAGGCGTCCAACCCAGCCTGTTGAGCGCCCGCGCGTAGGCAATGTAGGATGAGGCTGCGGTCACATGACCACCCCCGGACGCCACGGATCGACCGTCACCGCGCGCTCGTGTGACAACGTTGCCGGTGCCCCCAGCGAAACGCCGGCGATGCTGAGCGAGCTCGGCCACGGCTCATAGCGCATGGTGCAGGTATAGGTCCTAAACGTGCCGGAAAGCGAAAGCAGACCGCCATCCGATGCCGTCGCACCCTGTTCGCTCGAGACCTCGATCTGCAAGTCATAGCCTTCCATGGCATGTTGAATCTGAGCCTGAACGGTCACGGAGGCATCGATGGAGCCGCCATCGCCCTCCCCGCTCGGCGCCACGGCATGTGCTAGCACGATATCGGGCACCACGCGATCGAAGCGCGCGACCGCGCCGGCAAAGACCATGACGTTGTACACGATAAGCGCCAGAACCAGCAGAACGGGCGTGACCACGGCCATCTCGACCGTCGCCTGGGCGCGCTCCTCGCGCAGGCGCGTGTGGATGCTCATTACGACCCACCGCCCAGGGCACCCGCCAGCGTAGCGACATCGACGGTAAGTGGAATGGAACCGCCGCCGGGCAGCGGAATCTCCGCTAGCGTGAACACCGCACCGCTGATGGTGCGCTCGACTTGATATTCCAGCGCCTCGCAAAGCGCCTTGGGGTCGGTCACGCCCAGCGGAATACTTCGTAGCTTGTCCTGCACTTTAGAAAGACCTGTGATGTCAGACCCAGGGCTCTTGATGACATTGGCGGTGTCGGTCAGCACCGGCTTTCGCAGGCGCAAGTCGCACGGCTCCAAGCCCAGTGCCGCCACGGACGCCGAAACGGTATCGCCGAGCCACGATGCAATGGAGCCCAGCGCGCCACTGCTCCCTCCCAGGCCATCGATCATCTCATCCATAAGCTCGTCGGCCGAGCCCTGGATGTCTCCGTATCCCACAAGCAGCCGTCCCCAAACATCCATGACGCCATCGAGTACGCCGGCAACGCCACCCGAACGCTCCTCCAGCGTCGAGAAAAACCGCGAGAGAACGTTGTTCTGCGCCGTCGCGTCATCGGGCGCCAGCACCGCAGCAGAGATCGCGCCGCGATCGCCAAGCCTGACTGTCGTGTTAAACGAAGAGTTGAGCTCATCGGGGCTCGAGATGGCACCCGAAACCGCAAAGGCAACTACGCCGTTGCGACCAGGCGGAGCGATACGCGGGCGCTCGCCCGAAAGCGCTTTAATGGCCTCGTCAAACGCATTGCCCGCACGGTCAGCCTCGTCCTCGGTCTGGCGCATGAGCTCAAGCTCTTTGTTGCGGCATTCGACGTAGTCTTCCAGAGCGTCTTTGAATCGATCAAAGTGGTACTCGAAGCCGTTTTCGATAGAAGTCGAAGGAGCCGCAACGGCGCCGAGCGACGAAACACCGAAATGGCATCTGTTGCATTTGTCCTGCCCGTCATAAGCAGCGACCGAGGCTAGCCCGCCTGGCGTCCCTTTCTTATAGTTGGGGCAGCTCGTTCCATAATGCAGATACGTCTTACCATCGTTGGTACTGGTTGGCCACGCCGCATCGGTATAGAGTTCCGTCACTCGCACCTCGTCGGTGTTGCGCGGCAACAGCGGGATATAGGAAGTGGCCCGGCCTCCGTCTTCGGTTATATATGCGCGATTGACCCCTGCACTCGCATAGGTATAAAACGCCTTGCGCGCCGCCGACTCCGCCTTCGTCTCGACACTTGAGCCCTGCGGTTTTTCGTCTACCAGACGCTGACGGTAGTAAGCTTTTGCGCGGTCGAGAGCCACCTGTGGCTCCCACGTAACGCTCGAGGCATAATGCGGGTTCTGCTCACCTGAGAGCTTCGCCAAGCTCCCCGCGCGTTCCCACATACATGAACAGCTACCGACCGAAGCCGGGAGCGACCCGCCGCAATCCGCAAGCCAGGCGCGTTCTTTTGCTTTCGCCGTCTCCTCTGAGGCTTTCTGCAGCTCATCTGCTGCGCGTTCCAGATCTTTCGATGTGTCTTTAATCGCATCGGTCGAAATCTCGGATCCCTCGAGCGCTACGAAATCAGACTCGGACGTCCTGGGCACGGCAAGCGCCGTACCGGTATAGGTCGCACCCTCGGTATCCTGCGCCGACACGGCCTGCGTAGCTCGTGCGGCAACCAGATACGGTAGAGCCGTCTCGATTTTCTGCAGGCCCTTGGAGGCGCTTTTGGCAAACTTGTTGCGCGTTTTAATGATCTCAATCCCCGTGTCGACCATATCGCCCGCGGCAAGCTCGGCACCTGGAATAAGGATGGCGACCAAGCCGGTGCCGATCGTGGCAAACCCCGCTAGGCCCAAGCTCAATATGCTCGCATCCACTACCGTCGCAGCCGTATGGTAGGACGACACCACATTGGCGCCTGCCAGCGCGCCGCTATCGGCAGCCACCTGGGTGTCCCCCGCGCGCGACATGCTCCATATCGCCGCCGTCGACGAAAACAGCAACGTGAGCACCACCAAGATGACCACCGCAGAGGAGAGCGTGGTATAGGCACCGTCTTCGATAAACAGGTCGATCCCGGCTCGACCCATAAAGCCGCCACGCTTGCAGCGAGCACGCGGTCGGCAACGGCCCGCAAGCCCCCTCGCCACCTTCAACAGGCAGCGCTTAATCCCATGCAGCAATCCACGAATCATAATCCCCCTCCAGCCACTCGGGACGCGATTGGTACGAGACGTCGACCTTAAGCTCGACATAGCCGTTTTTGCCTGCGCTACCCATAGCCTGCGCAAACGCGCCGATCACGGGCAGCGGTTTAACCTCGCCGGTAACGGAAACGAACGAGACGCCGCCTGCATCGGCCCGACCAAGCTCGATATCCCACGACAGGGGCCCGCCAGCATGAAAAATCGAAACGTCGGGAACCGCGGCAAGGCGGCGGCGGGCAAACTCCTTAATATCCTCGTCATCCCCCACCGTCGTCGTGGTCATGAGCCGCGCGGTCTCGGCGGCGGCAGACTCCATGACCGCGCGTGTATGGAGCAGGCACACCGGCTGCAGCGCCAACAGGACGAGCGTCAGAAACGTCGGCAGCAGGAATGCCGCCTCGACCGTAGACTGCGCCCGGTCCTCGCGCGCGACATCAATACAGCGCGATGTCCTTAGCACCCGCAGCAGCGTCGACAACCGATGTCGAGGTGACGCCGTGAGATGCCGCCCGCTCGACCAGCGCCGCCAAGCGCCCATCGGTACCAGCACGCCAAAGCCCCGCGATCGCCAGCACGATGGAAAGCAGCGCCACCGTGACGATGGCGTATTCGACCGTCGCCTGGGCAGATTCCTCACGCAGGACGTCATGCATTTCACGACCCCTCCTTTGAGCTCGTTGCCTGCGGGGTCAGGCGGACCACGCGCAGGCGACACGAAGTATCACCAGCATCCGCGGCAACCGTCACCATATCGACCCAGCCGCGTCCGTCGCGCACGATAGCGCCCCACACGTTGCCCTTGATGTCGAGATAGCCGCTCAGAGCAAGTTGCGCCGTGGGCACCTCGCGATAGGCGCGCAGCATATCCGCCGCCGCTTCGATCATCGGTCGGCACTCGGACCATGCGAGACGAACGGCGACAGCATTGTTTGCCGATGAACCCGTTGCAGCGCCCGCTCGCTCGTCGAGTGTTTGCAAGAACGTTTGCGCCGTGACGGCGGCGTTCGCATCGTCCGCGTCTCGCGCATCGTCTTTTTGAGACGCCGCAGCCGAACCCGAGCCCGCATCCGCGGCAACCCCTAAACGTTGTTGCCGTGCTGCGTTAAGCCCCCAAACCGCCACTGCCACCGCCACGACCGCACAGGCGAGCACCAGCAACGCGCCGACGGGACGGGCGCCCCCTACAGGCTGTTGATGCCCTCGCTGATAGCGCTCCATAGATCTTGGACCTTGCCCTTAAATGCGACGATGGCAATGATGGCGATCACCACGAGCACACCGACCAGGATGGCGTACTCGGTGGTGCCTTGCGCGCTCTCCTCCCGCAGCAGTTCCTCGGCATGCTGGCGAGCGTGAATTGACTGGCAAAACACCCAGCTCCAGACCTTGCCGGCAACGTCAGTCATCGTATTCATGTATTCCTCCCTACATCATCCCGCCTGCTCCCAGCAGCGGGCCCAATATGGACAGAAGCAACGCCGGCAAGATGAGCGTGCCGGTGGGAATCAGCAGCTTGACCGGCGCGCGCTCGATCTCGCGCTCGACTGCAGCGCGATGGGCTGCGCGAATCTCGCGACTTTGAGCCGCCAGCGTCTCGGCAAGCGGGGCACCGAGGGCAAGCGCCTGCCCCGCTGTGATGGCAAAGGTCTCGAGCGCCCGCACATCCAGGTCGCGCGCGGCCGCCAGGAGCTCGTCCTCGCGCGTCCCCACGCCCACCTGCCACGCCATGCAGGCTCGCTCAAGGCGGAGCGCCAACGTCGATCGGCGATTGGCGCAAAAAACCTCAAGCGCCGCATCGAACGAAAGGCCAGCCGAAAGCCCCAGACGCACCACGTCGATCATCTCGGACACCTCGCCAAGCGACACCTGCGCCGTACCACCCGTGCCGAGCATGCCTTTCAACCGCGTTGTCAGGGCATCGGTCACCGATTGGGCGGCCGCAACAACCAGCAGCGCCTCGTGTTTGCAGGCCCGGACGATCTTGTGTGCGTCCGCACGATCCAAACCGGTCACGATAAACACGCTGAGCGCGCACAGGCACGCCGCGACCCCGACCAGGGCGCTCATAGCTCCACCCGCATAATGCGTCGGATGACCACCAGGGCAACGGCGTTGAGGGCAAGACCCAGCACCACGGCACCGGCACCCGCCGGCGTTGCAAGGCCGCGGCGAAAGTCGGCCGAAAGCAGCGCCAGCACCGCGCACATACCCGCCGGCATCGCCGAGACCATGTGTGCCGACATACGAGCCTGCGATGTCTTGACGTCCAAGCGTCGCTTAAGCTCAATGCGCTCCCCCACCATGCTCGATGCCTCGGATAACAGGTCGGCAAGCGGGGCACCGGTTCGCTGCGACACTTTGAGCGCCAAAGTAACAAGCGAAAGGCCGGGGGCATCGATACGGTCGAGCAGGTCATCCAACGCGTCAGTCGCCGAGACGCCGCAGTCGATCGCCGCCGCCACACGCAAAAACTCGGTATGCACCGGCTCTTGCGCGTGAGTTCCCACAAACCTCATGCCCTGGGCCAGCGAATGACCCGAGGCGAGCGACATGGAGAGCGCCGTAAAGGCCTCGGGCATGGCTTCTTCCACATCGTGTTGCTCGCGGCGACGGTCGAAGGTGTCGCGAGCGGCGCCTACGCCAAACGGCGCGAGCAACCCCAGGACAAAGCCGATGGGCGACAGCGATACGACAGTCAGGGCAACACCGCAGACACCACTCGATAGCAGCAAGCATGCCAGTCGCGCCTCGTCATCCTCGATGACAAGCCCCGCGCGATGCACCGGAACCAGCGCCGCCCAGGAGCGGGCGATCTTTTTTAGCAGGTCGTTTTCTACCAACTCGCGCGGCAGCTTCTCGGCAACCGACTCAAACGCATGACTGACCAGCTCCGCCGGCGGCACGCGCGGCGCACGAGGCTCCGTCCCGCACGCCACCGCGGCAGAAAGCCCCGTCAAGCCCCCTACGACGAGGGGCACAACGATCTCCATTCGTCCACCTCCTCTTGTGTGAGCGTTCCCGAGCGCAGGCCCTCTGCGATAAACGGAGGCTCGCGATCGAGCGTCCAGGTGCGCGTGGCGGCATCGAACGTCACATAGCGTTCAAGCTCCACGCCGCCCGACGCGCCGCGTCGCACCCCCGAATAGGAGGACACGAAACGCCTACCGTCCGCATGGCGCTCGGACATCACGATGCCGTCGAGCGCCATGGCAATTTGCTCCTCGATAAGCTCGCTCGGCAGATCGATGCCATAGCGCGCAAGCAGCGTCAAACGCACCACGGTCTCCTGCTCGGTGCCCGCATGAAGCGTGGTGAGCGACCCATCGTGCCCGGTGTTCATGGCCTGCAGCATGTCGCAACATTCCGCACCGCGCACCTCGCCCACCACAATACGGTCGGGACGCATGCGCAGGGCGTTGGTCACCAGATCGCGGATTGTCACCGCGCCCTCGCCCTCAATTGAAGCCTCGCGCGCCTCCAGGCGAACCACATGCGGGTGATGCGCAAACTTGAGCTCGGCGGAGTCCTCGATCGTCACGATGCGCTCGCCGGTGGATATCTCGCACGATAGCGCGTTGAGCAGCGTGGTCTTGCCCGACCCCGTGCCACCTGCAACCGCCAAATCCTGGCGCAGCGATACCGCACACGAAAGCAGTTGTGCATACCAAAGCGGCAACGACCCCAGGCCCACAAGCTCGTCCAATGAACAGATGCGGTCTGAAAACTTGCGGATGGTGAGAATCGGTCCATCGATCGCCACAGGAGGAATCACCGCGTTGACGCGATAGCCCGTCTTGAGGCGAGCGTTGACGATGGGGCTGCGCTCGTCGATGCGCCTGCCCAGCGGCGAGATGATGCGGTCGATGAGCACGCGGATCTGCTCGTCATCCTCAAATGCATGCTCGATGGGATATAAGACGCCGCCGCGCTCAAAGAAAGCCGAGCGGCAACCGTTGACCATGATCTCGGTGACGGTGTCGTCCTCGATGAGCGGCTGCAGCGGACCCAGGCCCACCACGTCATCCAAAATCTCGTCGATGATGGTCTCGCGTTCGGGCGTCGCCAGGTCGCCTGGCTCCTCCACGTTGAGCGCCGCCTCCACCGCAGGACGCAATTCCGAGCGGGCGCGCGCCGGATCGATGTATGCGCTGATACGCGCCACCTCGTCATAGCCCATACGGTCCATCACGGCGCGTTTGGTGCGGCGCTTGACGGCACGGTGGCGCCCTGCATCAACAGGTACTGTCGCCGCGGCCGCGCCGGCTGCCTTAATCCTTGTTTGCAAACTCATCGCGAATCACCCTCACGCGACCAGGGAAGACGGATGCGCGGGCGCTCGGTGCGCGTCGCGCGGTCGGTGACCATGTCACTCCAGGGACCGACGGCGCAGCCCAGCTCCACGAGCATCTCGCGTGTGGCTTCGCGCACGCTGGTGGCAAAAGCGCTGGTCTGGCCCACCGCCTCGTCAGCACGGCCGAATGCCATGAGCGCCGCCAAGTCCTGCCCACCGTCGGCGATGCGGATCTTGGAGCTCAACGCACAGGTAATCTCAAAGCGCATGGCGACATCCTCGTCGGCGCCGCGCGCGCCAAACCGGTTGAATACGGCGCTCATGCGCGTGCGTGGCACGCCCACACGACTTGCCAGCTCGATAACGCGTGCCGCGGACGTCGCAGACGACACCGATGGATCGCCCACGACCAGGCAACGGTCGCTTGCCGCCACCGCGGCCGCCACGGCGTCACCCCAAAAGACCGAGGTGTCGACAAGCACCACGTCGGATTCGCGGCGCAAGACGTCGAGCAACAGCTCCACCGGACGCGCCATGAGCTCGGCCTGTTCGGGCGAGGAGAGCGGGCCCCAAAGCGTGACGCCCGGGGCCACGCGCATCGAGGCGGCCACGATGTCCGATTCGGCAAGTGTGCCCGCAGCCGATGGCTCGATAAGCGTCGCCATGTCATGCGGGGTATCGGCACCCAACAGGTCGTAGAGGTTTCCAAACATCAGGTCTAAGTCGAGCACGGCAGCACGCAGGCCCAGCAGCGACGCCGCGTGCGCCATGGCGGCGACGATCGTCGACTTGCCGCAACCGCCCGAACCCGAGACGGCGCAGATAACCGGGGCTCGATGCGACGGAGCGGCGGCATCCGCCGGCGGCACGGTGGCAGGCGACGCGGGCACGGACGGCAACGTCCCCGTCTCCCCGGCAGCGCTCATATGCTGCGCCCAAACCGGCATGGCAGGTTGCTCAGTCTGCGGGGCCGAGTCTGAGGACTCCACAGCCGCATCGGCACGCACGCTGTCGTTCCCGGCAAGCCCCTCAACCTCATCGAGTTCATCGGCCAGACTCACGCCATGCACGTATCCCATATCTACAGCCAGAAGCTCCTCGCCATACGGCACCGGCTCTCCGGCATCATCGTATGCAAGGGGATCCCGGGGACACCGATCATGCTCGGCTTCCGCTTTTCCATAATCATCAACACGCGGGCCTCTTGTAGCGCGAGGCGCCCCGGATTCCCTATCAACAAAAGCATCGGGCTCAATCGTCATACACCGGTCGTAATCAACCGTTCCCTCGCCCGCGCGTCCGTTGCCGCATATGCTGCGCACAGCGATAACCTCGGTCGCCCCTGCGCGAAACAGCCCCTCGATATCCGAAGGATCGAGCGTCTCTATCAGTACGACCACGCGGCTCACACGGCCCTCGGCCGTCAGGCGCGCAACGGTCTTTCGCACGTCTTCGGCATCGAACAGGGCTGCCGCGATAATCGCCGCCCCGCGACGCGACGGAAACGCCCGCGCCATGGACACCAGCCCATCCAGGTCGCCCACGCGAAGCACCTGCGCGCCCGCATCGCGGCCCTCGACTTCCCGCTGCAGCAATCCGTAATCACCGCACGCGCAGCATGCAAGCCAGATCGCCTTCATCACTCGTCGCCTCCGCTCTTTTTGCTGCGCACCGTGGCGGGAATCGTCAAACTGACCGCCCCCTTGCCCGAGGCCCCCAGCAATTCCTTAACGTCTTCGGGGTCGGCCGCCAGCGTCACCCATTCGATCTTGCCTTCTCGCGTGGTGCCGGCCTCTTCGCTGGTATCGATCACGCGCGCGCCGCACAGCCGATCGGTCACGCCGTCCTTTTGCACGTACACGTCCACGTAGCTGCCCACACCCGTGGCACCCCCGACCGAATGCTCGGCATCGACCGCCACCGAAACGGCGACCTTGCCTTTGGGCACCTCGAGCGTGTGGCTTTCGGCCTTGGTGTAGACATCGCAAATCACGGCATTTTTAGGGATGCGCGAGGTCGTTACGTCGCCGCGCACCTGGCGCAGCTCGGTCGCCGCATCGCGCGGCAGCAGGCTCGCCAACCATTCCTGGGTTATGACATTGGTCTCGTCGAGGGTCTCGCCCGCATCGATATCGCGCGCCGCGACGCACACCTCAACGCGATCGCCGCCATACTTGGCCAGTGTCTCGGCCTGGGCCTGCTCAGCCTGCGAGCGAATCGATGACGCGTAGACCATGCAGAGCAGCGCGGCGAGCGCGCCGGCGATCAGACTGATGGCGATGCGCTTGCTCTTGTTCACGGCCGCTCCTCTCAAGGTAGCACCGGGCGGATGCCCGTACCACCATTGTCCGAGCGAGCAAGCAGCAAAACGACGCGATCGCGATCTTGGTTTTGAGTGTCAAACCAATTGCCGACCAAAAGCTGACCGGCCCGTCAAGCTCGTGGCAAGGTTTTGGTCAGCACGTCGGCAAAACGCACGTTTAGGGACGCATCGGCAATAAAAAAGCCGTCTCCCGTACCGTTGGGAGACGGCTGTCATAGATACATTCAATTACAGATGAACGTCGGGATCGAGCATCTGAGCACTCACGCGCATGGATGACGCCAGATTTTGGAACGTCTCCAAACGCAGGCTGTCGATCTGCCCGGCACCCTCGGCCTCGCGAACGGCACAGCCCGGTTCGTGAGTATGTGTGCAGTCGGCAAACCGGCACGCACGCGACGCCTCGACGATCTCGGGAAACGCACACGCCAAGCCTCGCTCATGCCCCACGAGCGGCAGACTGCGCAGACCCGGTGCATCGGCGATCACACCGGCGTCGCCCGGCAATGCCACCATCACGCGCGCGACCGTGGTGTGGCGACCCTGGTCATCGCGCTCACGCACGCCGCCGGTCGCCAACGTATCGTGACCCAGCAGCGCGTTGAGCAACGTCGACTTGCCGGCACCCGATTCACCCAGGATCATGGCGCAGCTCCCGGCGGGAACGCAGACGCGAACCTCGTCCAGGCCACGGCCCTCGGCAGAGGATGTCACGATTACGCGCACGTCCGGACCCACCAAGCGGTGCACGCGGTCCAGATCGCGCTCGAGCTCATCGGCGTCGCAGCGGTCGGCCTTGGTGAGTACCACCACCGGATCGGCATCGCAGTCGAGCGCCAACACCAGCGAGCGCGCCACGCGGTCGAGCAGCACCTCGCCGGCGCCGAGCGCCTGCACGATCAGCACGCTATCCACGTTGGAGCAAAGCACCTGACGCTCGCCGCGAGCGCGTCCGCGCCAGCGCTCAAAACTCGTGCGGCGTGGCAGCACGCACTCGATCACGCCCATGTCGTGCCCGGGCGCACGGCGCACCGCCACGCGGTCGCCCACGGCGGGCAGCAGAACCTCATCCTCGCCACGCGACTTGGCAAACCCTACGGCATGCTCGGCACGAAAGGTGTCGTCGGCAGTCGCCACCAGCGGAAACCCGCGATCCAGGCGCACCACGGCACCCAACTGCATCTGCTCGGGCTCCTCGGCCTGGGCACAAAAATCATCGAAGGCAGCCTGTTGAGCCCCATCGATCGGCAGGTCGTCGAACGCCGGAACATCCTGCAGTGCATCGAGTCCCGGCACGCTTGCCAGCAGCTCCTCGGCAGACGTGGGGGCTTCGGTCGCGAGCTTCCGACGACGATCGCGTTTAGCCCGCGCCCCCGTCGTCTTTTTCTTCGCCTTAGCCTTCGCCTTGCCCACAAGCGCCTCCCAGCACCACAAATCACAACTGAGCAGGTATTTTACCCACAAAAAAGAGTCGGTCGAGCAAACGCTCGACCGGCTCACACACTTTCCCTCAGCTAATGGTCTCGAGAGGCTATCCGAAGGCCCGCCCGCCGGGAGGGGTTTCTTCTGAGCGATCCCGCAGCGCGAAGCGCGAGGACCAGCGAAGAAGAAACCCCGCAGGCGGTCGGGCCGGTGGGAAGGATAGCCTTTCGACCTACTCCTTCTCGACCGCGCGCATGATCGCCTTGTAGATCTCCATCAGCGGAATGATCAGGAAGGCAAGGCCCAGGGCGGCGACAACGCCCTTGAGTTCAAGCGTCACGGGGCCAAAGAACATCTCGGCAAGCGTCGGCTGCACGGTTACGATCACCGTCAGCACCAGCGCCAGCGCGGCGGAAGCCCACAGCCACTTGTTCTGCTTCTTCATGGTGAACAGCGACGCACGACGGCTGCGCATATTGAAGCAGTGGAAAATCTCGACCATGTTGAGCGTGATAAAGGCCATCATCACGCCTTCCTCATCGGCATTGCCAGCGATCATATCGGCGATGTGGATGTAGCCCATGTCAAAGTACACGCCCACAAAGAAGCTCGCCAGCACCAGCACGGTGATGATTAGGCCCTGGACCACGCAGTCCAGACCCATGTTACCGGCAAAGACGCCGTCCTTGGCATTGCGCGGCTTGCGCTTCATGATGTCGCCCTCGGCATCCTCCATGCCCAACGCGAGCGCGGGGAAGCAGTCGGTGACCAGGTTCACCCACAGCAGCTGCACCGGCTGGAAGATAGTAAAGCCGATGAGCGTGGCGATAAACACCGAGAACACCTCGGCAAGGTTGGCCGAAAGCAGGAACTGGATGACCTTGCGGATGTTGTCGTAGATGCGACGACCCTCTTCGCAGGCACCGATGATGGTGGCGAAGTTGTCGTCGGCAAGCACCATGTCGGCGACGTTCTTGGTAACGTCGGTGCCGGTGATGCCCATACCCACGCCGATATCGGCGCGCTTGATGGACGGGGCATCGTTGACGCCGTCGCCCGTCATGGCGACGATCTGGTCGCGCGATTTCCAAGCCTCGACGATGCGGGTCTTGTGCTCGGGCTGGACGCGGGCGTACACGCCGTAGTCCTCGATGTGCGCGTCGAGCTCCTCGTCGCTCATGCGATCGAGGTCGGCACCGGTGATGGCATGGCTGCGATCGGTGACGATTCCCAGCTGCTTGGCAATGGCCACGGCGGTGTCGATATGGTCACCCGTTATCATGACGGTGCGAATACCGGCATCGTGGGCCTCGCGGATGGCGTCAGCGACCTCGGGGCGGACCGGGTCGATCATGCCGGACAGGCCGCAGAAGACCAGGTCGTGCTCGAGCGCAGCGGGGCTGCAGTCGCTCGGGACCTCGGTGTAGGTGCGGCTTGCCAGCGCCAGCACGCGCAGGGCCTCGTCGGCCATGGCCTTGTTGGCGGCCACGAGCTCGGCACGACGTTCCTCGGTCAGAGGGACGACCTTATCGCCCTCGTAGATATGGGTGCACAGGCCGATCACCACGTCGGGCGCACCCTTGGTGTACTGCTCGTACTCGCCGTCCAGGGTCTCGACGATCACGGACATCATCTTACGGCCCGAGTCAAACGGGGCCTCGCCCACGCGCGGGTGCTCGGCAGTCAGGCCAGTAAGACCAGCTTTGCCGGCATCATTGACGAGCGCACACTCGGTCGGCTCGCCCACGGCCTCACCCAGCTCCTCGTCCCACTGGGCATCGGAGCACAGCGCCATGCCGGCCAGGAACTTCTCCTTAGGCGCAGCGAGCTCGTGCTTGACGACGGTCATCTTGTTCTGGGTAAGGGTACCGGTCTTGTCGGAGCAGATGGTCTGTGTGCAGCCAAGGGTCTCGACGGCGGAAAGCTTACGGATAATCGCCTGGCGCTTGGCCATCTTGGTCACGCCGAGCGAAAGAACGATGGTCACGACGGCGACCAGGCCCTCGGGGATGGCGGCGACGGCGAGCGAAACGGCGACCATAAAGGTGTCGAGCAGGGCAGTCGGATCGGTGAGAACGTTGCCCACGCCGTGGCGGAGGATATCGACGCCAAAGATCACGACACAGATGACGATAACCATAATGGTAAGGATGCGGCTGAGCTCGGCGAGCTTCACCTGCAACGGCGTGAGCTCTTCCTTGGCCTCGGCCAGGGCGCCGGCAATCTTGCCCATCTCGGTGTTCATACCGGTGCCGACCACGACGGCGCGACCGCGACCGTACACCACGGTGGAGCCCATGTAGCACATGTTCTTACGGTCGCCGAGCGGCACGTCGTCGGTGCCCGCGGCGAGCTCGATCACGTTGGCGTGCTTCTCGACCGGCACGGACTCGCCGGTGAGTGCGGCTTCTTCGATCTTCATCGTGGCGCTCTCGAGCACGCGGCAGTCAGCCGGGACTGAGTCGCCCGCCTCGAGCATGATCACGTCGCCGGGCACGAGCTCGGCGCTCGGCAGGTGCACGAGCTTGCCGTCGCGCAGCACCTTGGACTGCGCCGCGCTCATCTCCTGCAGGGCCTCGAGAGCCTCCTCGCTCTTGGCTTCCTGGACCACGCCCAGCACCGAGTTGACGATAACGACGAACATGATGATGGCGACATCGGCAAAGTCTGCCTCGCCCTTGACCATGCCCGTGAGCGCGCTGATGACGGCGGCCGCGATCAGCATGATAACCATGGGATCGGCCATTTGCTCAAAGAAGCGCTTCCACAGCGGTGTCTTCTCGGCTTCCTCGAGCTTGTTAGGGCCTGTCTTGGCGAGGCGCGACGACGCCTCGTCGTCGCTCAGGCCGAGGTTCTCATCGACGCCTTGGTCGCTGAGCACCTCCGCCGCGGCGGACAGGTATTCCTTTTGCATATAGAGTCCCCTCCTGGGATTCGGGCCACTCAGCAGATTGATGCCCGATCATAATTCCCAGGAGAAGGGCAAGGGCTCATCAAGGCTGCCGTGCTGAGCGGCAGTTGATAGTGGGGCTATGGTACCCCAAAGCGACGCGTCTAGCCAAAACAATCCATTTGAAATATGGTCCATAAGCAACGGTGCAGACCGTGTGATGCTCAACATTGATAAAACGTTTTTTCTTCGGCGCATCATCGAACTGAAATATCACCCAGATAGCAGCGGTTAGAACGGTTGGTAAAGTTTTTGCATATACCGTTTTTCCGCAAAAAATGAACTTCTAATTCGGCATACGGTCGATTTTTTGGGGTATTCGGTCGGCATTTCGTTATAATCATCTCGGTTTTATTTCTTATGGTTTATCTATCAGCGCAAGACGATGTCAGATGGAGGTCTGAATGTACAAGCGCACTAAGATTGTATGCACCATGGGTCCCGCCTGCGATAGCGACGAGACCATCCGCGAGATGATCAAGGCGGGCATGAACGTCTCCCGTTTTAACTTCTCGCACGGCTCCTACGACGAGCACCACGCTCGTATCGAGCGCGTCCGTCGTATTTCCAAGGAGCTCGGTATGCCCGTCGGCATCCTGCTCGACACCAAGGGCCCCGAGGTCCGCACCGGCCTTCTGGTCGACGGCAAGAAGGTTGCCGTCAAGACCGGCGACAAGATCGTCGTCACCGCTCAGCCCACGACCGAGGATTTCCACGGCACCGCTGAGCACATCTCCCTCGACTACCTGGCCCTGCCCTCCGAGGTCGAGAAGGGCTCCCTCATCCTGATCGATGACGGCCTGGTTGCCCTCGAGGTCGAGTCCGTCAACGGCCAGGACATGACCTGCGTCGTCAAGAACGACGGCCTGATCGGCGAGCGCAAGGGCGTCAACATGCCCAACGTCAACATCTCGCTTCCCGCCATCACCGAGCGCGATCGTCAGGACATCCTCTTTGGCCTGACCGAGAACATCGACTACATCGCCGCTTCCTTCATCCGTGACGGCGAGTCCGTCCGCGGCATCCGCAAGCTTTGCCGCGAGAACGGCGGCGAGCACGTGACGATCTTCCCGAAGATCGAGTGCGCCCTGGGCGTCGAGAACTTCGACGATATCCTCGAGGCTTCCGACGGCATCATGGTCGCCCGTGGCGACCTAGGCATCGAGATCAAGCCCGAGCTCGTTCCCCACATCCAGAAGGAGATCATCGCCAAGTGCAACGCGGCCTACAAGCCCGTCATCACCGCTACGCAGATGCTCGACTCCATGCAGCAGAACCCGCGCCCGACGCGCGCCGAGGTTGCCGACGTTGCTAACGCCATTTACGACGGCACCGACGCCGTCATGCTGTCCGGCGAGTCCGCTGCCGGTAAGTACCCGGTTGAGGCCGTCAAGATGCAGGCCAGCATTGCTCTCGAGACCGAGAAGTACCTCCCGGCTCACGCTCCGCTCGAGGTTCCGGCTGACGCTCACGGTACCCGCGTCGTCAACAACGTTGTGGGTATGTCCGCTGTGAACATGGCCACCACCGTTGGCGCCAAGTGCATCACCGTGCCGACGACTACCGGTCGTACCGCTCGCCTGATCTCGCACTTCCGTCCTAACATGCCGATCTGCGCGTTCTCCCGCCACGAGTGGGCCGTCCAGCAGATGATCATGTACTGGGGCGTTATTCCGCACCAGGCCGAGATTACCCAGGGCACCGTCAACGGCACGATCGTCAAGGCGATCGAGACCGCTAAGGAGCTCGGCTACGTCGAGGCCGGCGACCTGACCGTCGCCACCGCTGGCGATCCCCGCATGAGCGTCCAGCTCGAGGACAAGGTCTCCTCGACCAACGTCGCTTACGTCGCTCAGGTGCGCTAAATCGCACTTGCAAGCAGCTTTGCATTGCAAAGGGCCCGGAAGGCAAAGCCTTCCGGGCCCTTTTTCTGTGCGCCAATGCCTACTGTATGGCATGGCTCGCAACCAGCTGCTTATGACATGCTATGAGATGTGCAGCTCGTTTGCCGTGTTTACGCCCTGCGACGGGAGCTGTTGGTCGATTGGGTTGAGCTATTCACTGCCAAGCCGTCCAGCTAGCAGCTAGCGATCAGGGGCAGCGCGGGCACATCGGGCGATTCGACGCGAGCCGCAAAGCCCGCCTCGGTCAGCTCGATGACCTCGGTAAACGTTGCATCGAAAAACTCATCGGTTAGCAAGCGATACGGCGGATGATCAGGCTCGCCGGGGTTTTCGCGTACAATCTCGTGCATAACGCCGATGGTCTTGAGCACATACTCCTTATGGATGGGATACTGACCAAAACGCGTCGCCGCGGTATACAGGCGATCGGTCGCACGCGGGATAGAAACAATGCCGAGCGTCTTGCCAAACCAGTCAAAGTCGCCTTGCTTTTTAATGCGGAATTCCTCGCACGGCTTGCCGCCGTGCGCCTCCAGGTACTGATTCACGCGCGTATTCCACACGGTATCGGCCACGAGGTGAGACCAGACGCCCAGCGTTAAATCGAGCAGCGACTGCGCCACATCTTCGGACGCAAGCGAGAACTCACAGGCGTCGGGACCGGCAACCGGCTCGGCGTCCTTGTAACGTTGAGGATAATGCACCCGATTGAGTCGCTCGCGCTCCTCGGCGATTGAGGTCGCGGCAGCCGGCGTACCAACAGGCGCCCCTTTGAGCAGCGGCGCCACATAGGTGTCCCAGAACTCGTGCTCGCGCGGCTTAGGGATAGGCTCGGGCTTTGCAAAGTGCGTAATGCGATACGGAATGGGATCAGCGATGCCGGGAACCATATAGCCCACAAAAATGTCAGGAACCACGCAGCCAAACAAAAAGGCATTGCGGTCGCGCACGCTATTGGCTAGCGCACCGGTGCGCTCCAACAAACGCTCCGTCTGAGCGATATGAATGTTCCAGCTTGGCATAGCCACCCCCATAAAAACCTGGATAACTATACCATCACGGCAAAGCCGCGCGGGCGGCTACGCACGCTCTACGCAGCAACTATTCCGCAGCGCCGCTCTCGGTTCCATACGACGACACCGGCGCCTCGACCACATGGTGATATCGATCGATATAGATGGCGCGGGCACCCAGGCGCCGCACCAAATCCTGATGATGTGTGCTCATCAAGACCGTCTTGCCGGCAGCAACATAGGCCAGTAGAAAGTTGACCACGATGTCGCACGAGTCCTCGTCAAGTCCGTTGGTAGGCTCGTCGAGCACCAGGATATCGGGATTCATCGACACGACGGCAGCCAGCGCCACGCGCTTCTTTTGCCCGCCCGAAAGCTGATAAGGCGAGGCATCGACCAGATCGGCAACCTGGAACAGCTCCATAGCATCGCGGACGCGGCGCTCGAGCTCGTCTGCCGGCAGTCCCATTTGAGCCGGGCCAAACGCGACTTCCTCGCCGACCGTGGCACAAAAGAGCTGCGCATCGGCGTTTTGGAACACAAAGCCCACACGCTGATGGAACCGCTGGGCCGTCGCGGAATCCTTGAGATATGCCGCATCGACCGCATGCCCGTCGAACAGGTACGCACCCGCGTCCGCAAGCTCAAGGCCGTTGATAAGACGCATGATCGTCGTCTTGCCGCAGCCGTTGGGACCAAGCAGAGCGACGAGCTCTCCATGGTTCACCTGCAATGAAACGCCGTCGACCACTGTATGACCCGCATAGGAAAACACCACGTCGCGAAACTCGATGAGCGGCGTGGTCTCGGCGTCGGCAGCACCGCTCGCACCCATCGCGTTATTCGTATCGTTTGCCAAAACGTCGCCCTTCCCTACTCACATCGACGGTTCGACCGTCCGCGCTACAACACCGCGCACAACACGACGAGCAACGCCACAACGGCCGTGTAAACGGCATCGCGCCAGCCAAAACCGCTCCGTACAGGCGCCGGATACACGCCGGCGAAGCCGCGGCACAGCATGGCCTCGTCCATCGCGCGGCTGCATTCCATCGCCTTGATAAACGTCATGCCCATGATACCCGCCAGCGAGTCGGTGCGCGAAAAACCCGCAGGTGCGGAACCGACGCTGCGCAGCATGACCGATTCGCACAGATCGTGCGCCGTGCGTCCCAGCACCTCGATATGCTTGAGCGCCATATCAAAGGTAAAGATGACCTCGTCGGGCAGGCGCAGCATCTTAAGCGCCGCCGACATGCGACTCCAGGTGAGCGTCCACGAAACGCCCAGCACCAGCGACACATTAATAAACGTCTTGAGCGCGATCTTGAGCATGGCGCCCGTGGCAGACGCGCCCAGCAGCAGGGCAGGCAGCGCCAGAACCACGGCAAACCCCGCGGCAGCCAACGCCGGCACAAAGGTAGCGCGCAGTCCGCGTACAGGGCGCACCGCGACCAGCACCAACGCAATCGCCGCCATCAGCATCAGGTACAGCGGGCTCTGCGTCAGGCACACGCACAGGACGCAAACGAACATCCCCACCAGGCGCACCGGCGCCGAAACGCAAGAAAGGGCGCGGTCGATCATCGACCCGCCCTCGTGCGCGCCTCCACCCAGGCGAACCCGCTCAAGCAGGCTCGCCAAGTGCAGGACATTCTTTTGCATCACACGATGCCGAGCCCCCGCGGGCTCGTATCGCTCCTCGACCGCAAGCCAGCTAGGCAGCTCGGCTATTGCCATGAGCACCGCTTTCCTTGACCGTCAGCGAGACCAGGCGGAATGCGATGGTGAGCACCGCCACGCCAATCACGCCCGAAAGAATATACATCGCGGCCTGGCCGGCAAAGCCAAGGCCCTGCTCCTCGGAATAGGCCTGCAGATAATCGCCCGTGGGCAGGGCATCGGCAAAGGTCGGGGTATCGAGACCGACCGAAGCCTGCAGGCTGTCGTCGCCAGCCTCCTGAACGGCGGTCGCGGCGCCCTCGGCGTCCCACTCACCCCAGGCGTCACCCGTGGCCAGCAGGCCCAGCGGCGTGGCTACGACAAGCACGGCAACCAGGATGAGCGTAGGGACCAGCGAGGTCTTCTTGGCAGCAGCGCCCTCGGCGTTCAGCATGCCGTCGGAAGCCTCGGGCCCGACGATAATGCTCGGCGCCGTCTTCTTAATGAAACCGTAGATGGCAGCCGTCGCCACGCCCTCGATCACGCCGGCAACCAGCATATGCGGGATCAACATGGCCGGAATAGCCACGGACAGCGGGAAGGGGCAGTACAGCGGCGCGCCCGAAGCGTTGGTAAAGAGCATCGGCTGAATACCAAACTCGATTGCCGCGCACAGGGCCGCCAGGCACAGGCCGACCCAGCCGCTTACGATGGCAGAAACCGAGGTGCCCCAGCTCTTGTCGTGCAGACGGCTGTTGAGCGCACGGAACACGATAGCAGCGACAAACGGCAGCACAAAGGCCATGTTAAAGCAGTTGGCGCCAAACGACAGAACGCCGCCGTCGCCAAACAGCAGCGCCTGCAGCGCCAGCGCAACCGAGACAGCAATAGCCGCGGCCTCGGGACCAAGCAGCAGCGCGATGAGCGCGCCGCCAACGGCGTGACCAGTGGTGCCGCCGGGCAGCGGCACGTTGAACATCATGAGCAAGAAGGAGAATGCGGCGCAGATGCCCAGGAACGCCATATGCTCGCGATCGAGCGTGGCGCGCACCTTTTTAATGCAGTGGACCCATACGGGCACCATCGCCACCGCCATGACGGCATCGGTCTGCGGGGACAGGTAGTTGTCTGGAATGTGCATGTACGCCTCCCGGTTATCGGCGCACGAAATTGCAACGCCGCTTAAATCACCTTGTCAGTGTTACGTAATGTCAGATTCGTAACACGCCGCGGGCTATCATAGCAAAACGGCGCGCTGCCGACAAAGCAGCACGCCGTTTTGTAATGCGCGTGTCATATGTGCAGGCTCAGCAGCGCCTTACACCGAGCATAGCGGTCACGCAGGACTCGGCAGCAGCCATCGCTGACCTATACCCAGCGCAGGACCTAGCCGCGGACCTCGCCGTTTACGCCCTTGCACACCTTGGTGACAATCTTCTGGTGCGCCTTCTCGACCTCTTCGCTGGTGAGCGTGTGGTCGTCGGAGCGATACGTAAGCGCAAAGGCCATGGACTTCTTGCCCGCTCCGATGCGGACCGGATCGCGGTAGACGTCGAACAGGCGCACACCCTCGAGCAGCTTGCCGCCGGCGCTGGTAATGCGGCGCTCAAGGTCCTCGCAGGTCACGGATTTGTCGACCACGATAGCCAGGTCGTGCTCAACAGCCGGGTACTGCGAGAACTCGCGGTAGTTCTCCTGGTTGCGGGCGCCCTTGATCAGCTTGTCCAGGTCGAGCTCAAAGGCAACGACGACCTCATCGATGCCCATAGCCTCGCGCGCCTCGGGGTGAATCTCGCCGACCCAGCCCAGCACGGTGCCGCCGGACAGAACCTCGGCCGCACGACCCGGCTGCAAGAAAGCATAGCCCTCGCCCTCGACGGGACGGAAGCGAACCTTCTCGATGCGCAGCTGGGCGAGCAGCTCCTCGACAATGCCCTTGCCAAAGAAGAAACGCAGCTTGCGGTACTTCATGTTCCAGGACTGCTCGCTCCACTGGCCCGAGAGCACGCCCGCCACGGACTTGGTCTCTTTGGGCAGGCTGGCGTTCTCGCGACCGTGGAACAGGCTGCCGACCTCGTACAGGTGCACGTTGGGCGTACCGTGTGCCTCGTTGTAGGCCACGGACTGCAGCAAGCCCGGCAGCAGCGAACGACGCATCTCGGTCTGCTCGGCTACCAGCGGGTTCATGAGCACCACGGGGCAGCCGCGACCCTCGGTGGACATGCCGATCTTCTCCAGGTCGCCCGGGGCGGCAAAGCCAAAAGTCGTGGTCTCGTTGAGGCCGCAGGCGCGCAGGATCTCGCCGACCTTACGGGTGAGCTTCTGCTCGCGGGTCAGACCGCCGATGTGGTTCTTGGCAGCCGGGATGGTCGCCGTCACGCGGCCCATGCCCCATAGGCGCAGGACCTCCTCAATCAGGTCGATCTCGCGCGGCAGGTCGGGACGGAAGCTCGGCGGGGTGACCATGAAGTCCTCGCCCTCGCGCTCGACGGTGCAGCCCAGGCGGGTGAGCGAACGCTCGATAAAGTCGGGCTCGATGTCGGCGCCGCAGATGGCATGCACGCGGGCCAGGCGCAGCTTAATGCTGTCGATGGACTTGGGCGCGGGGAACACGTCGACGTAGCCGGGAGCAACCTCGCCGCCGGCGATCTGCTCGATGAGTGCGCAGGTAACGTTGGCGACATCCACGCAGCCGGTCTCGTCGACCTGGCGCTCAAAGCGAATGGAGGCGTCGGAGATCAGCGACAGGTCGCGGCTGGTGTGCGAGGTGCGGCCGGCGTTGAAGCAGGCACTCTCGACCATCACGTCGACGGTATCGTCCTCGATCTCGGAATCCATGCCGCCCATAACGCCGGCCAGCGCCACGGGACGCTCGCCGTCGGTGATGAGGCCCATGCCGGCGTCGAGCACGCGCTCCTCGCCGTCGAGCGTCGTGAACTTCTCGTCCTGCTGGGCGGCGCGAACCACCACGCGACGATGGCCATCGCGCTCGGCAAAGGTGTCCAGGTCAAAGGCGTGCAGCGGCTGACCGGTGAGCATCATCACGTAGTTAGTAATGTCGACGATATTGTTGTGCGGGCGCACGCCCAGGGCGTTAAGGCGCTTGACCATCCAGTCGGGCGAGGGGCCGACCTTCACGTTGCGCACGATGCGAGCAACATAGCGGTCGCACAGGCCCTCATCGGCGATCTCGACGGAAAGCTCGTCGTCGGTCGCGCGGCCGGTCTCCGCCTTGATGGCGGGCAGCTCAACGTGGAAATCGCGGTCGAAGATGGCGCCGGTCTCGCGGGCCATGCCGATCATGGACAGGCAGTCGGGACGGTTGGGTGTGATCTCGCAGTCGAGCACGGTATCGCTCGAGCCCACGTACTCGGCAAACGGCATGCCGCAGGGCGTATCCTCGGGCAGGATCATAATGCCGGAGTGGTCGCCGCCCAAACCGAGCTCGCGCGCGGAGCAGTTCATGCCCATGGACACGACGCCGCGAAGCTTGCTCTTCTTGATCTTGACGTCGCCGGGAAGCACAGCGCCAATCATGGCCGTGACGATGTGGTCGCCGGCCTCGAAGTTCTGCGCGCCGCAGACGATCTGCAGCGGGGCGGGGTTGCCGTCGGCGTCGAGATTCTTGTCGCCCACGTCGACCGAGCACACATACATGTGGTCGCTATCGGGGTGCGGGGTCTTGGTGAGCACCTTGGCAGTCACCACGTGGTCGAAGGACTCGCCCACGGTGTCGATCGCCTCGACCTCGGTGCCGGTACGGATATATTCGTCCGAAAGGGTCTTGGGATCCTCCGGAATATCGATCATGGTCTTGAGCCAGTCGTAAGAAACACGCATCTAGCTCTCCTTTCATACTGAAAGCCTGCGAAGAGATGCAGGTGGAAACTTCAACTTTGTGAACATTCCTTACAAAGCGAGGGTTGCCCAAGTGCGGCAGATCGGCCCGAAAGAGGAGCGCCGCGTACTTTGGTACGCAAGCGACGAATGAGCGCCGAGGTGCCGTGCTTGGGCAAGCCGCAGCCTAGAACTGATTCAAAAAGCGCATATCGCCCGTCATGAGCGTTCTGAGGTCCGGCAGGTCGTAGCGCAGCGCCGCGACGCGCTCGGCGCCAATACCAAAGGCGAAGCCGGTGTACTTCTCGGGGTCGATGCCGCAGTTGATCAGGACGTTGGGGTCGACCATGCCGCAGCCCAAGATCTCGATCCAGCCGCTGTGCTTGCAGAAGTTGCAGCCCTTGCCGCCGCACACGTGGCAGCTCACGTCCACCTCGCAGGAAGGCTCGGTGAAGGGGAAGAAGTGCGGGCGGTAGCGCGTCTTGCGATCCTCGCCAAACATGCACTTAACAAAGTAGTCGAGCGTCCCCTTAAGATCGCCAAAGGTGATACCCTCGTCGACGACCAGGCCCTCGATCTGGTTGAATTGCGGCAGGTGGCAGGCGTCGGCCGTGTCGGGACGATAGACGGTGCCCGGGCAGATCATGTAGATGGGCGGCTTTTGCGACTCCATGGTGTGGATCTGCACGCCCGAGGTCTGGGTGCGCAGCAGCACGTCGGACTCGCCATGGGCATGTGCCTCGGGGTGTGCGACGCTGCCGGGGTTGTTGTCGACCACATAGAAGGTATCGCGGGCCGAGCGGCTCGGATGATCCATGGGAGCGTTGAGCGCGGTGAAGTTGTAGTAGGAGGTGTCGACCATGGGGCCGGACTCGACGGTGTAGCCGATGCCGCAGAAGATGTCCTCGGCCTCCTCGATGATCTGCTTGATCAGGTGCTGGTGACCGATCTGCGGACGGATGCCCGGCAGCGTGATGTCGACGGCCTCGTGCTCGAGTGCGTGCTTGAGAGCGGCGGCCTTCATCTCGGTGGCGCGCTCGTCGAGCATGCCCTCGATCAGCTGGCGCATCTCGTTGGCGCGCTTGCCCATCACGGGACGATCCTCGGGGGCGAGCTTGCCCATCATGCGCATCAGGCCGGTGATGCGGCCCTTGCGGCCGAGCAGCTCAACGCGCGCGGCCTCGAGCTTGGCGGCGTCGTCGGCGCCTGCGACGAGCTCCTTGGCCTCTTCCTCGAGTTTGACCAGATCATCAATCAGACTCATGTCTTCCCTTTCGTCTCTCGCGCATTCGCTTGCCGGGGCGACCGATGCCGCTTGGCGCTACGAAAACGCGGCCCGGTTCGGTAACAAAAAACCGCCCTCGGGCATGTGCATTGCCCAAGGACGGTTGAATTCCGCGGTACCACCTTGTTTGACCCGGCGGATGTCTGGCCCGCCGTGCCCACTCTGCGCCCCTTGTCGCGAGGCTCACGGCTTCCCTACTGGGGCTTCGCCGCCGCTGGCCGCGCACCCGTTGAGGTCGCTGCTCGGGAGTGAACGCTTGGCCCTTGCCACCGCAGGAAGGCTTGCAGCCCATGACCTTCCCTCTCTTGCCGGCGACGCGGCGGGCAAAACCCTCTCCGTCAACGCATTGGGCTATAGGATAACACATTCTGCGTGTGCATCGCCGCGTTCCATTTTGTTCGCGCTGGGTACAAGGCAGGTAGCTGTGCAAACTGGCCGCGCCGCCGCGTGCGACGGACGACCTGAGAGATCAAGGATATAGGTATGGGAAAGAACAAGGATAAGATGGCCATGCCCGCAGCAGATAAGACGCCCAAAGGCATGAAGGTCGATAAGGCCGTCAAAAAATTCCGTAAGCTCGAAGGCAAGCTGTGGACCCGCGAGTACCTGCTCAAGATTGCCGAGTTTGACGGCGCGACCATTGCTCCCGCCAACGGCGCCGCGGCCCGCGCCGATGCTATGGGCACCCTTGCTGGCGAGCATCACAAGCTGCTGACCAGCAAAAAGTCTGTCGAACTTGTGCGCTCGCTGGCACGCGAGACGATCGCGGGCGGCAAGATCGACGACCCGCAGCTGCTCGACGAGATCCGCGTGCTCGGCCGCGACCAGCGCGAGGCAAGCGCCATCCCCACCGAGGAGGCCGAGGCTTGGACCAGGCTTACCTGCGAGGCCGATGCCGTGTGGCACAAGGCCAAGACGGCCAATGACTGGGCGAGCTTTGAGCCCTATGTGGATAGAATCGTCGCCCAACTTAAGCATCAGGCCGAGCTTATGGACCCCAAGCGCGACCCATACGATGTTTGGCTCGACCAGTACGAGCGCGGCCTTTCCACCAAGAGCTTCGACGCGTTTTGCGATGAGGTCAAGGCGACGGTCGTGCCGCTCGTGCACGCCATCGGCGAACGCGGTCGGCAACCCGCTGCCGACTTTTTGCACGCCCGCGTACCCGAGGCCGCTCAGCGCGCCATGAGCTTCGACCTTATGAAGCTTGTCGGCCTGGACCTGGACGACACCACGCTTGCCTTTACCGAGCATCCGTTTAGCGAGGGCTTCTCGGTGGGCGATGCGCGCATCGCGACGCACATCTACGAGGACGACTGTATCTCCAACGTCTACAGCATCATCCACGAGGCGGGGCACACCATGTACGAGCTGGGCGTCAATCCCGCTTATGCGCGCACCTGCCTGGAAGGCGGCACCTCCATGGGCATCCACGAGAGCCAGAGCCGCTTTTTTGAGAACACCGTGGGTCGCAGCCGCGCCTTTATGGGACCGCTGCTCGAGGTGCTGCGCCGCCACGCGCCCGAGGTCTACGGCAACGTGGACGAGGACACGCTCTACCACGCCGTGAACATCGCTCAGCCGTCGCTGATCCGCACCGAGGCCGACGAGCTCACCTACCCGCTGCATATTATGGTGCGCTACGAGATTGAGCGCATGCTGTTTGCCGGCGAGGCCACAGCCAAGGACATCCCCGCGCTTTGGAACCGCTTTATGGACGAGTACCTGGGCATTCCCGTTCCCGACGACACGCACGGCTGCCTGCAGGATACGCACTGGAGCGGCGGCTCGTTTGGCTACTTCCCCACGTATGCGCTGGGTAGCGCCTACGATGCCATGTTTGTGCCGGCCATGTGCCGCGACGGCGTCGACCTTAACGGCGCCTGTGCGAGCGGCGATTTGGCACCCGTCCGCGCTTGGCTGGGCGAGCACATTTGGCAGTGGGGCCGCGCCAAGGACGCGCCGGAGCTCATCAAGGGCGCCTGTGGCATGGCATTCGACGCCCGCTACTACTGCAGCTACCTGCAGGACAAGTTCACCACGCTCTACGAGCTGTAAAGCTTAGGCAACACGCCAACGCAAAGGGGCGCCGCAGGATCTATCCGCGGCGCCCCTTTTTTCATCTAAGCCAGAGACCCGGCACTTGGGGCCGTTTGCAGCGTCGAGTAGTTACGCGGTTTGGTAAAACCGCGTAACTATAAAGCCTCGAGTGCGTTGGCGATGCGCTTCATGGCGGCGTCGGCAGCTGCTTGGTCGGGGGCTTCGGCCAAAACGCGAATCACCGACTCGGTTCCGCTCTTGCGCACGAGCACACGGCCCTCGCCCGCCAGCGACGCCTCGGCCTCGGCGATGGCGGCCTGCACGCCCATGCTGCCCAGCGCGGCGTCCTTATCCGTCACGTGCACGGCAACCTGCGCCTGCGGCAGCAACTTGCACGGAGCCGTGAGCTGCGAGAGCGTCTCGCGCTCGGCGCGAATCACTTCCATCACACGCAGCGAGGTCATAATGCCGTCGCCCGTGCGCTCGATATCGCCAAAGATCGTATGCCCCGTTTGCTCGCCGCCCAGGCTGTAGCCGCCCTCGCGCATCTTGGCATACACATGACGGTCACCCACGCCGCTGGTCACGGCACTCAGACCGGCAAGCTCCAACGACTTGACCAGGCCAAAGTTGCTGGCGATCGTCGGCACCACGGTACCGCCCGAAAGGCGACCGTGCTTGTTCAGGTACACACCGCACACGTACAGGATCTGGTCGCCGTCGACCACACGGCCGCGCTCATCCACGGCCAGGCAGCGGTCGGCATCGCCGTCATAGGCAAAGCCCACGTCCAGGCCCTGCTCCACCACATGGCGCTGTAGACGCTCCATATGCGTGGAGCCGCAGTCGACGTTGATGTTAAAGCCATCGGGCGCGGCGTTGATCACACGCACGTCGGCACCCAGCGCGTCGAACACCGGCTTGGCGACCGAGGAAGCCGAGCCGTTGGCGCAGTCGATGCCAATCTTGACGCCCTGCAGCGAAAAGTTCGCGCTCGCGATGAGCGAGGCAATATAGCGGTTGCGACCCTGCATGTAGTCAACCGTGGCGCCAATGTGGTTGCCCGTGGCCAGCGGCACCTCGCTCTTGCCATCGATGTAATCCTCGATGAGTTCCAGCACGTCCTCGTCCATCTTAAAGCCGTCGCTATTGACGAGCTTAATGCCGTTATCGCAAAACGGGTTGTGGCTCGCGCTGATCATGATGCCGCAATCGAAGCAGCCCTCCACGGTCTGATGCGCCACGCCCGGCGTCGGGATCACGTGCAGCATGTAGGCGTCCGCGCCGCTCGCGACCAAGCCGCTCACCAACGCCGCCTCGAACATATAGCTCGAGCGACGCGTGTCCTTGCCCACGATCACGCGCGCCTTGGCCCCGCGGTTGGCGCCGTAATACCAGCCCACAAAGCGGCCGATCTTATAAGCGTGCTCTACCGTCAGCCCAACGTTGGCCTCGCCGCGAAAGCCGTCGGTGCCAAAGTACTTCATAAGAGATCCTCCCTATAGACAAAGGCGCGCCGCCAAAGCAACGCGCCGCCGGCCTATTATCCTTTAAAGCAACCGCAGGGGCTACACCGTGAGGAACATCATCACGATGATCATGGCAAAGCCGATAAGATCGGTCGGCAAAAACACCGTGCCCAGCATAACGGCACTCGTGATGGTCGCCGAGACCGGCTCCACGGTTCCGATCAAGCTCGCACGTACCGAGCCGATGTCCTTGACGCCCTGCATATAGAGCATGTACGCCAAAAACGAGCCCACGACCACAAACACCGCGAGCGCCTCGACGCCGGCGGCATCGAGCGCCGGCATATGGGCCCAAGGCTGCACGATGGTGCAGGTGATGATACCAGCCGTGAGCATGGCTGAGCCCGTAACGATGGGGCTGCCGTATTCGGGCAGAATCTTGGCGGGAATCACCGCCATGCAGGTGGCGCTCACCGCGCACATAAGACCCGCCACCAGACCGAGCGGTGAGATGCTCAGGCTCGTGGGGTCGCCGCCGGTGGCAATCAAAAACGTGCCGCCAAGGGCCAGGCCGATACCGATAACCTCGCGCATGCGCGGTTTGCGGCGATCGGTGATGCAGGTATATCCCATGATGATGACCAGCTGCAGGCACTGAAGGACCGTCGCGGTTCCGGCGTTGGTCAGGCGCACGGCCGAAAGATAGCAAAACTGGTTGAACAGCAGGCCAAAGGCGGTAAAGAGCAACAGCTGCTTGCGGTCGGCCGGCGTCGTCCAAAGCTTGACCAGGCGCGCACGGTCGCGCGCGACGACCACGACCATAAAGAGCAGGCCGGCAAGAATCTGGCGCACGCTCATGAGCCACAGCGTATCGACATGGTAGGTATCGAACAGGAAGCTCGCGCTGGTGCCCGAGAAGCCCCAAAACGAGCCACCCACGAGCGTAGCCAACACGCCCAGGGCCATCTTGCGCGACGACGCATCGTTGAGGCGGTCACGCCATGCACGGCGGGTGCTGCGGCTGAGCTCGTCGGTGCCCTCGGGCACATCAATGTTCGATATATCGGTCATCGGCACCGAAGCCCCTGCGCCTTCGACCTGCTCGACACATTCTTTGCTCATTCCACTCCCCCGAAACAGCCTGGAAGCAATTCGGCTTACCTTACCACGGCGAAGGCACCAGCTGGAGGCTTGTCCGCTTATCGGTAGGACAATTCCGCAGGCGTCTTTCCATAGCTCGATACTGCAATGGCCTTGCATTATGCGACAGCCAAATTGCGGCAGCAGGCTCTTTTGAAGTGGATATGACAAAGCCCCCGAATTCCACAATGTAAGCGATTTTTAAAAATGTTCTTGCCACCGAGTTCAGGCTCCGTTATATTATCCCTTGCGCACTTGCGCACCCTTGATCGGGCGTTTAGCTCAGGGGGAGAGCGCTTCCCTGACACGGAAGAGGTCAGAAGTTCAAATCTTCTAACGCCCACCAAATGTTCACAGCTCAGAGGCTATGTCCTCTGGGCTGTTTTGTTTTATGTCGCCAAATCAGCTGGCAGCTCCAACCGTCGTCGCAACGTAGCATCAATTCACCTGACGAATGGCAGCCAAACAAATTCAATACCCCAACATCAACAATAGCCAGGCACAAAACTGCGCCGCAAGCTGCTCCAACCGCCCAACTGGCCAAAAGCCGACCATCTACTTGCCGATCTATCCATCGGCATAACCAATCAGTCCGCACCGCAACTTCTCAGCAAAACGCCGCGATGTCTGCGCCCTGCGGTATCCTTGGAGCACTTGCACCCGCGCACCAAGGAGCCGCCATGCGCACCGAGCTCGATGTCCCCTTTTCGCACAAAGAAGAAGCCAAGGCGCTGGGCGCCAAATGGGACCGGACCAAGAAGATCTGGTATGTACCCAGCGGCGTCAACCCCGAGCCCTTTGCCGAGTGGCTGCCCGGTGTTGACCGATCCGACCCCTCAGCGCCGTATATATATCTAGTACTGGGCAAGCGCGAGTGCTGGAAGTGTCACAAAGAGACCTCGGTCGCGGCCTTCGGCATTCCCTATCGAACCGATAACGACGAGAGTATCGCTATCGCGCACGCGCCCAACGAAGCCGGGCACATTGTCATCGACACGGCCAGCGCCAACGCACTCGCCATCGTGCCCGCTCTTGGCTGCGTGCCGGGCGAGATCCGCGACTACCTTCATAAGCGCTGCGGCTACAAGCCCGTAGGCGCGCGAGCCTCCAAAGCCCCGTCGCTCGGCAACACGTGCACCAGTTGCGACGCGCTGCAAGGCAGCCGCTATCTGTTCGAGGAGCCCTCGTCCCCGTTTGCCCTCACCGCCATCAACAAGCTGCCGGCACTGGAGTTTGTGCGCGTCGAAGTTGCCGGCGTCTTTGGCATCCCGGCCACGCGCACCGACTTTGACCAGGCGCTCTTTACCTGGGCACGCGACCATCACGCCGAGTTCCACAAGCAACTCGGTGAGGGGATTTATTTGTAGAGATGACATCGAGGCATTGAGGAGCAGGAGCTCGATCGTCAAACAATCAAAAAGACAGGCTTTACGTACACGTATTCCGAGGGAGCCATGAGCTTCCCGGATGCTACCGACAAGCCGAGCCGCACCATCCTCACAGGAGAAGGCGGCACGGGAGCGAGTCGCTTCAAGCACGTCATCGAATGTCCCGATGGCCGTTTCCGCCGTCTTGTTCCCGACGAGCTCGATCAGCTTCAGGGATTCCCGAAAGGCTGGACCGATACGGGCATGACCGACGGCCATCGAGCCTTTTGCATGGGCAACGCGCTCGTCACCGGCGTGCCCCATCGCATTGGCGAAGCTATGGTCGAAGTGTACGGCCTCTAAGGCAAGCAATCCGGAGCCGGCAGCACACGCTGTCGACCCCGTTTTTCCACCCCACTCCCCTGTATACTGATGTAGCACGTGTTTCATCCGGGCTTGTTGGGCCGGATTGTTCATGGGAGGGTCTTATGGCTGCTTCGAATCCGCCTAAGGGGAGCGTTTCTTCTTCGTCCATCAAGCCGGTTACGCGCAAGGCCGTGCGTTGCCAGCGCGAGGTCGCTTGGCTTGTCACGCAGGCGGCGGGCAGGCTTGTGGCGACCACTCAGGACGTCAATGCGCCTACGCCGAGCTTTGTGTTAGCGTCGGCGCTGGATTTTGTGCGCCAATTGGAGCTTGCCGCGCAGGACGCCAGCGGCCACCTCGACTACCAGAATGTTATGGCGCCCGACCTGCAAACGTTCTGCCGCATAGCAGAGTTGCCCGCCGCGCCCAATGCGCTTTCGGACGCAGGCTACATGTTTACGCTTTCGGGCGCGGACCTTATCCGCGACATCTATGCATACTGCAGCGAGCTCGCCGAGCGCCACGTCTTTGACGCGGCAGAAGTCAAACCGGGATATGTCATCAAGCTGGTTCTTAGGCTGTTCTTGATGGACGGGTTCGGGGCCATGCCGGCGTAAGCCGAGTCTTTAGCATCACCGTCGACTGAGCAACAACCGCTTTATCTTAGTGGGCGCCAATTGAGGGTCGATTATTGGTTCGCCTCGTCCACTAACGCATTTATTCCACGCGCTCTGACAGTCGATACTTGCGGTTGCGGCTTGTCGCCGGCGCCGTAGGCTCAAGCTCGCCTTGAGCAATGAGCGCGTTGACGCGCGACCTAACCTGGGAAATTGTAAGCCCCGTGCGTTCTGCCAGCTCACGCGTCCCCAGCTCGCCGTAGTGTTTGAGTGCCGTCACAATTAAGCCCCCGCCATGATCGACCGGCTCGATCTTTGAACGGTAAAGTACGACCTTGAACCGATCGAACCCCGGGCAGAACAGGGGCTCGGCCAGACCATGCGCGCGCATGGCATCGATCATCATCGGGATGCCCGAGCCATTGCCCTCAGCCGGCAAACCTGCGCCATCCGGCAGCGGGACAATCGACATGAGTTTCACGAGCGTCGCGTTACGGCATCGGGAGCTGCCGTCAAACAAGTTCTCGCGAGTCTTTCCCCCGTAAAGGCCGCCAGGATTCGTCACCTCGACACGATCGTCAAAGACGTCGACGGCAATCGATTGTCCACAGAACCGATCCCCGTATTCTCGATGGATTACGGCGTTGGCGATTGCCTCGCGCAGAACCTCCTCGGGAATCTCCAGCGAGTCGACACGCGAGACGCCTTGGACGGTCGAGATGCGGCGCAGGTTTTTGGCAACAGCTGCGACGGCATCCGAAATCATCTCGCCTAGGGTGCCCTCGCAGACTGTGCGGTCCATAAACCTTAGTGGCCCCGCAGCTCCCTTTTGAGTTCCCATGTGGACAGCCACATCAATGAAGAGCTTGGGATAGAACTGCTGAGGGTAAACGCCCGCGGCAAGGAGGCCGGCCTTGGTAACATTGCCCTGGAAGTCGAGGAAATTCAGACGCTCCATCTTTGTCTTCTTGTCCGCCGCACCGCGCATCGCTCGAGGCGTCAACGAATAGGCACGCTCTATCGTGCGGTCGACCAGCGACTCGTCGAGATCGCCCGCACTCGTGCCGGGCACCGCATCGCGATCGCTAGGACTCGTCCGTTCATATGACGACAGTGCCAAAACCTCGGTCGACGAAAGCGGAACATCTTTGTCATCGATGCGTTTGTAGCTGCCACCTTGAGCGCCCCGCTCTATGACATAGCAAGGCTTGCTCGACGGGTCGAGCTCCTCAATCGTGATGACCAGAACCACGGTGCCCTGGAGCTCCACGCGCTCAATGGTGTATTTGGGCGGATTGGCCAGCTTTCCGCGACCGCCGGCATCGCCCATGCCCGCCACGAATTGGTTGAGCACTTTCTCGGTCTCAAAGTTTGCAACTGGAACAAAACCCGCGCGCTCACTCACTCCGAGCACGATGATGCCGCCGGCGGTGTTTGCGAAAGCGCTGACCGTTTCCCATACGTCGCGGGAAAGCGTCGTGGCGCTCTCCTTGACCTCGACGTTAAGATCGTCCGAGCCCATGTGCCTTAAAGACTCGAGCAGACCGGTCAGTTCGTTTTCGTTCATCTGCACGTCCTTTCGCTCGGTTCTGCGAAGAATGCCGCGAATAAATTTCCTTCGTCTCTCAGTTATCTCTCGTAATTATCTCTCATCTTTCTGTTATCTCTCATATTAGAGATGAGTGAGAGATAACAGATAAGATGTCTGCCATCTGTTTCATATAAACATATTTTTGCTGGTAGAACAATCGGTATTGAGATAATACCATGATTGCTTGTCTCTTTGCTGCTCAGTTATCTCTCATATTTATCTCTCGTCTTTCTGTTATCTCTCGTATTTGTGACGAATGAGAGATGAGAGATGAGAGATGTGTGGGCGTCGGATGAGCGTGGATTTTGGACGGTCGGGAAATGAGGGTGGATATTTGGACGGTTTTTGGGCGTTTTGAGGCTGATTCCGTCCGAAAATCCACTCTCATTCGGCGGGCGTCCGAATTTCCACGCTCGTGTGTCCGAAAATCCACGCTCATCCGGCAGATTGGTCGAGGGCCCCATATGGGTATACTCTCGAGGATTCGACTCGATTCGCCCCCGCTGGGGCGTCAAAGGAGACTGCATATGTCCACCACCCCAACCGACCCGCGCGCCGCTGCCGCCGCACTGCTGGCGCCCGGCACTACCTGCCACGGCTTTGCCGTCGTGCGCTGCGAGACCGTGCCCGAGCTCGACTCGGACGCCTACGTGCTGCGCCACACCGCCTCGGGCGCTCGCCTGCTGTACCTGGCGTGCGATGACGAAAACAAGGCCTTTGCCATTGGCTTTAAGACGCCGCCGGCCGATTCCACCGGCGTGTTCCATATTCTTGAGCACTCGGTGCTGTGCGGGTCAGCCAAGTTTCCCGTCAAGGAGCCGTTCGTGGACCTGATCAAGAGCTCCATGCAGACGTTCCTCAACGCCATGACCTACCCCGACAAGACCATCTACCCCGTTGCCACCACCAACGAGCAGGATCTGTACAACCTGATGGACGTGTACCTGGACGCGGTGTTCAACCCGGCCATCTATACCAAGCCCACCATTTTTGAGCAGGAGGGCTGGCACTACGAGCTAAACCTGCCGGAGGGCGCCGGCGGCGAAGACAGCGACAGCTCCGCCAGCCTGCGCGAGGGCACGCTGCGCTATAACGGCGTGGTGTTCAACGAGATGAAGGGTGCGCTGTCCGACCCCATGAGCGTGCTGGACGACGCCGTCAACGCCGCGCTCTATCCCGACACCGCGTATGCGCACGAGAGTGGCGGCGACCCGCGCGCGATTCCCGCGCTCACCTACGAGCAGTTCCTGGACACGCACGCGCGCCACTACAATCCTTCCAACTCCTACATCACGCTCTACGGCGACCTGGACGTGGACCGCGCGCTGGCCTTTTTGGACGAGCGTTATCTGTCGCAGCCGAGCGCCGCGAGCCGCCGCATGGACGCAGCCGTTGCCGCCGGCGAGGACCCGTCCACGCTGGCACCCAATCCGCTGGGCGTGCAGGTGCCCGTGACCTGCGAGTATAAGCGCGTCGAGATGGCCACCACGCCCGAAAACGCCCTGGTGGGCCTGGGCTTGGTGCTGGGCAGCGCGCTCGACCGCAAACGCACGATCGCGGCGGACATCCTGTTCGAGGCACTGCTGGGCTCCAACGAAGCACCGGTTAAGAAGGCCATTCTGGCGGCGGGTCTGGGCGGCAACGTGGTGAGCTACACCGCGGCCGAGAGCCTGCAGCCCTACGAGCTCATCATGCTGCAAAACGCGCAGCCCGGCGTGGCGCGCGAGCTGCGTCGCGTGTTCCAGGACGCCTGCCGCGACTTGTGCGAGCACGGCGTTCCGCGCGAGCGCCTGGAAGCCATCATCAGCAGCAACGAATACGACCTGCGCCAGCGCGACTACGGTATCGCCGATGGCGTGGCCATTGCGTGCGATGCGCTGAGCACCTGGCTCTACGATGACGACGCTGCGACGCTGGCGCTCAAGTACGGCCCGGTGTACGAGGAGCTACGTGGCGAGCTGGACGGCAGCTACTTTGAGGACCTGCTGCGCGAGCTGGTGCTGGAAAACGACCATATGGCACTGGTCGAGCTGGTGCCGGTGGATGCCGCCGAGGGCGCAGAGGGTGCCGAGGCCGCCGAGCTAGCTGCCAAGCGCGACGCCATGACCGATGCCGAGCTGGCCGACGTGGTCGACCGCACGGCCGTGCTGCGTGCCGCGCAGGAGGCGGAAGACATGCCCGAGGCCAAGGCCACGCTGCCGCGCCTGCGCGTGTCCGACATTGGCGAGGCGCGCCCCGAGCCGCCGCTGGTCGTGGACACGACTGCGCCCATCCCCTGCCTGCGCCACGGCATCCCCACCAACCGCCTGGCCTACGCCATGCAGTATTTCGACCTAAGCTGCGTCGCGTTTGAGGACCTGCCCTATGTGACACTGCTCTGCCGCCTGCTCAAACAGCTGCCCACGAGCGAGCACTCGGCCGAGGAGCTCGACAACTTGCTCGCCGGCGAGCTCGGCTTTTTGAGCTTTACGACCGAGGTCATGACCCAGCCCGACGTGGACGGCGTGCGCCCCTACCTGCTAGTGAGCGCCGGCGCCCTGTCCGAGAAGATCGATGCGCTGGCGAGCCTGCCGCGCGAGGTGTGGTCGAGCACGCTTTTGCTCGATGCCGACGCCGACCGCGTGCGCGACGTGCTCACGCAGATTCGCATTGGGCTTGAGCAGGGCTTTATCAACAACGGTCACTCGGCGGCGCTCGGTCGCGCGATGAGCTACAGCTCGCCTTCGGCCGTGGTGCGCGAGCAGCTTTCGGGCGTGGACTTCTATCTGTTCCTGCGCGATCTGCTCGACCACTTTGACGAGCGCGTGGACGGGCTGCGTACCAAGCTTGCCGAGCTGGCGGAGCGCATCTTTGTGGCCGATGGCTGCATGGCGAGCTTTACCGGCAGCGACGAGGACTTTAACGCGTACTGGGCCGCCGCGGGCGACCTGGGGCTAGGCGCTGGCGACGGCGCCGATGCCGGCCGCAACGCGCTCGTGGTGCCGACGCCGTGCGACCGCCACGAGGCCTTTGTCATCCCCAGCGATATCTGCTTTGCGGCAAGCGCGTGCGACCCGCGTCGCTTGGGGCTTGACGTGACGGGCGCCTGGGCGGTTGCCGCCAACGCGCTCTCCTACGACTATCTGTGGAACGAGATCCGCGTTAAGGGCGGTGCGTACGGCTGCGGATTCCGCGCGGCCGGCGAGCGTCAGGCGGCGTTCTACACCTACCGCGACCCGGCAATCGACCCCTCGATTGAGCGCGTGGCGCGCGCGGGCGAATGGCTCGGCAGCTTTGAGCCCGACGAGGCTGCCTTTGAGGGCTTTATCGTGAGCTGCGTGAGCGGCATGGACGCGCCGGTGAAGCCGTACGCGCTCACCAAGCGCCGCAACACGACCTACCTGGCCGGGCTCGATCCGCACGCACGCGAGGAACGCCGCGCCCAGATGCTCGCCGCCACGCCCGGTGAGCTTCGCTCGCTCGGCGCCGACGTGACGCGCATCGCAACCGTCTCGCCCACCTGTGTCTTTGGCGGCCGAGACGTCATCGCCAAGAGCAACGCCAACTTCAACGTAGTCGACCTGCTGGGCTAACGCACGGCAAGCAAAACCACCACAAAGGGCGCAGTTCTCAGGCGTCCTTCGTGGTAGTTCGAACACTTGTTCTATACGCACACATGTTCTATAGTAGAGGTGCTTGCAACGAACTGAAATTGCAACTAGAATATAGTTGCAGAATGTGAGGCGGGATGACTCGATCCGATAAACTCATCGCCCAACTGTTTAGCTGCCCTTCGACGTATCGGTATGCGGATTTTTTAAAAGTCATGGCTTCATATGGCTTTGAAATGGACAGCAAAGGCAAGACATCTGGATCGCGCGTTCGCTTCTACAGGCCATCAGATGGCAGGATGTTCGTAATGCACGCACCTCATCCATCTGACGAATTGACAGCGGGGGCCATTCGAAACATCGTTCGCTTTCTGCAAGATGTCGGAGGTAGTCATGAGTAACGTTTTGGCATACAAGGGTTATTTCGCCCCGGTCGAGTTCGATGCCGAACAGCATGTGCTAACAGGTATGGTCGCCGGCATTAGGGACGCAATCGTATTTGAAGGCTCCACGGCTAAAGAAGTGGAGCAATGTTTCCACGACGCCGTCGACGATTACCTTGAGTTTTGCGCCGAGAAGGGCAAGGAACCCGAGCGGGCTTTTAAGGGCTCTTTCAACGTAAGAACGGGCTCTGAGCTCCACAAGCGAGCAGCGCTGGCAGCGGCAAAGAAGGGTGAATCGCTCAATAAGTTTGTGGCTGAAGCAATCGCTGCGGCGTTGTGAAGCCAACGTCGAGTCGAAGCCGCCACAAAGGACACCTTTGTGGCGGCTTCGACGTTTGCCCAGATAAAACCTGCCAAAATAAACCTGTCCCTTTTTGGCAGGTTTGCTAGAGGAGGTTGGGATGGATAAGGTTGAGCTGCGACGGGTGGTGATTGCTCGGCGCGATGCTCTTGATTTGGATGTGCGGGCGGCAAAGTCCGCCGTTATCTGTACGCGACTGGTTGAGCCGTTGGGTCGCTTGGGTGCCACAGCACCGCACACCGTTGCCGTCTATGCCGCGATGGGTTCCGAGGTCGACCCTGCCGCGTTTGCCGCTGCAGCCGCCGCGCGCGGCTGGCGCGTAGCCTATCCGTGCATGCTCTCGGCAATTGATGCCGCAGCTTGTGGCCAGCGCATGTGCATGCGGGCAGTTACTGTCGACGATGCGTCCGCGGCTCCGTTTATCGCCCACCCCACGCGGGCCTTCGCGGCTACGGACATCGACAGCAGCCGCTTCCCTATCGTGCCTGCCGAAGCTCTCGACATGATCGTCGTGCCGCTCGTAGCATTCGACCGCGCCGGCGCGCGCCTAGGCTACGGCGGAGGCTGCTACGACCGCTACCTGCCCATGCTCTCGCCCGCATGCCAAATCATCGGCATCGCCTTTGACGAGCAACGTGTCGACCACGTTCCCACCGACGCTCACGACCTGCCGCTACCCCACATCGTCAGCGCCTAATCGCCGTTGCATCGCACCCGCAAGTTGAGCGTGGAAAATCTCCCACTTTGAGCCCCCTTACGAGTCAAAAACGGGAGATTATCCACGCTCATTCAACAAGCGTCCAAAAATCCACGCTCGTGTGTCCGAAAATCCACGCTTAACCATTGCGCGTCCAGATTTCCACACTCGTCCGTCCGGATTTCCACGCTCGTGCGGCTCAACGCTCTGCAACCGCCTCAGCACACACGCGCGGTACGCCAGCAACTTTGAGCTTGCGATCGAGCTTTATCGGGTCCCTTAGATCATCCCAGCACAAGCGCACGATCTTGCAGTTATCAAGCAGCGAAAGCCTTGACTCGCGCTGACGTTCATCAAATTGCGCCTTTGCGAGCTTGCCCTCCTCCGCCGCTTTCTCGCTTTTAACGAATCCGTCGAACTCCCCGATAATCAGCCGGTCGCCCACGCGCCACAAGTAGTCAACGCGATATGGCCGTCCCGGCTCAACTGGGTCGAACAGCTCAACTTGCAGCTCCGGCGTCTGCCAGCCGCGCTCGATCATCAGCGCGCGTGCCTTGGACTCGCCACCGCTTTCCGATAGGCCATCGGCACACCGCGCAACACTTCGCGCCGTCACAACACCTCGACGATTTAAGCCAAGCTTGTTGATTGCCTCCACGAGATGTTCCTTCGACAACAGCTGCTCATGGAGCGCCGAGTCCGCAATGATCAGTCCCTCGACAAACGACGCATCGACCAGGCAATCCGTAATCGTTTGATCGATATCGGTCACGGCAATATCCATCTGGATTGCCCGTGTTTGACGAGCATAACGATGGCGAATCACCCGAGAGCCGGGCGTCGTCGATTGCGCCGCCGCCGCGGCGATATGGATGTGCGTCAAATTCGCATGCGAAACCGAAAGGCCATAGATAACAGCCGCCGTATAGGAGCAAAACGTCCAGTCGGGATGCTTTTGCGCAAGGGCCCGCACCCGATGCAGATAACGCTGTCGAAACTTGAGTTCGGACCAATATTCCGGACGCGCATACAGCCCCGGCATGACCACTTCGAGACTTCCCGCCGTCACCCGCCGCTCAATCTGCTTTGCCTCCGCCGCCGTGCGCGCGTACACGCAGCTCATCTGCTGTTCGCATGCTTTAATGTGGCTTGTAAGTCTTTGATTCGCCGTCATGTTTCCCATGTCGCCCCCAAACTCTTGGAACGGCGCAAACGTACCAGACGGTTTCATGCGAGGTCTGACCAAATACCGTCCAGGCGCTGACCAAATGCTTGACGGTTTTGGACGTTTTAGGCTGATGGCTTATATCTGCAGGTAGGGCAGTTGTCGAGAGGTCCCTGTCTCCACAATTTGGCGCCTTGGTCCATCGGATTATCAGAAAGAAAAACCCGTCGAGATTCAAGACCACGCCAAATGCGACTTTGCCTCTGCACGCACCGTCTCTTAGCCGAGCCATCGGCATCTACATATAAAAAATGAGCGTGGATAATCTCCCGTTTTGAGCCTAGTTTCAAGTCAAAAGTGGGAGATTATCCACGCTCGATTTGTAAACGTCCGAAAATCCACGCTCGTGTGTCCGATAATCCACGCTCGTCACGCCGCGAGCACAGCCACAGCCGCAGCCGCAGCCTAGTGCTCCTCGCCGGCGCGGGCCAGGTCGTAGGGCGTGGTCTGGTAGACGTAGTAGTTGAGCCAGTTGGTGTAGAACAGCTGAGCCTGGCTGCGCCAGACGTTGCGCGGCTCGGCGGTGGGGTCGTCGTTCGGGAAGTAATGCGCCGGCACCTGAGGGTTGAGCCCGCGCTTCACGTCGCGCTCGTACTCCAGGCGCAGCGTGTCGGTATCGTACTCGGGGTGGCCAAAGACAAAGAAGCGACGGCTGTCGGTCGACTTGACAATGTACAGGCCAACCTCGTCGGACACGGCCACGACCTCAAGCTGCGGCTCGGCCTCCACGTCCTCGCGGCGCACATCGGTGTTGCGCGAATGCACGGCATAGAAACGGTCATCAAAGCCGCGAACCAGCGGGCTTTGCGGCTTCACCAGATAATGCTCAAATACGCCGCTCGCCTTTGCCGGCAGGTCGTGCTTCTGGATACCGTAATGATGGTAGAGCCCCGCCTGCGCGCCCCAACAAATGTGCAGCGTAGAGTGCACGTGCGTGGTGGACCAATCCATGATCTGACAGAGCTCGGGCCAGTAGTCGACCTCCTCGAACGGCATCTGCTCCACCGGCGCGCCCGTAATGATCAGGCCGTCGTAGTGGATATCGCGGATGTCGTCGAACGTGCGGTAGAACGTCTCCAGGTGGCCGGCGCTCACATGCGTGGCCTCGTGCGTCTTGGTGCGTAGCAGGTCCACCTCCACCTGCAGCGGCGTGTTGGAGAGCTTGCGCATGATCTGCGTCTCGGTGGCAATCTTGGTGGGCATGAGGTTGAGGATGAGCACGCGCAGCGGGCGGATGTCCTGGTGCAGCGCGCGGTACTCGGTCATGACAAAGATGTTCTCGCTCTCGAGCTGCGCGGCGGCAGGGAGGGCGTCGGGAATACGAATGGGCATGGATGCTCCTTACGAGTCAGTTGCAGCTATGGTACAACGACCGGCCCCATCCGCGCGAGCGCATCGCCCAGCGATGCCGTCAGCGGCCCAAATCACTCCAAAAATAGAGATTAAGGCATGTCCCAAAATCTACTGCACTTTAGCCTAGCAAAGTAACAGCAGAACGCTACAATGGTTCGACGCGAAAAACTCGGCCGAAAGGATACATATATGTACCAGACGCGTAAGATCGGTGTGGTTGGCCAGGGCCACGTAGGAGCACATGTCGCCAACAGCCTACTCATGCAGGGCATTGCCGATGAGCTGTACCTGTGCGATATCAACGAGGCCAAGGTGACGTCCGAGGTCCAGGACCTGCGCGACTCCCTTTCGTTTGTCCCGTACAACACCAAGATCGTCAACTGCTACGACCACTACGAGGAGCTGGCCTGCTGCGACGTCATCGTCAATGCCGCCGGCAAGGTCGCACTGGCCGCCGGCAACCGCGACGGTGAGCTGTTCTTTACCACCGACGCCGCCCGCACCTTTGCCAAGCGCATCGTCGACGCCGGCTTTGACGGCATCTTCGTGAGCATCTCCAACCCCTGCGACGTCGTGTGCACCGAGCTGTGGCACCTGACCGGCTATGATCCCAAGAAGATCATCGGCTCGGGCTGCGGTCTGGACTCCGCCCGCCTGCGCACCGAGATCTCCAAGAAGGTCGGTGTGAGCCCCAAGTCCATCGACGCCTACATGATCGGCGAGCACGGCTTTAGCCAGCTTGCAGCCTTTAAGGCCGCAACCATCGCCGGCAAGAGCCTTAACGAGCTTCAGGCCGAGAACCCCGACAAGTACGCCTTCGACCACATGGAGATCGAGGAGCTCGCGCGCAAGGGCGGCTATGTGACCTACCAGGGCAAGCAGTGCACCGAGTACGCCGTCGCCAACTCCGCCGCACGCGTCTGCGCCGCCGTGCTGCACAACGAGCACGCCGTGCTTTCTGCCTCCACACTCATGACCGGCCAGTATGGCGAGGAGGGCATCTTCACCTCCCTGCCGTGCGTGATCGGCGCCGAGGGCGTCGAGGAGGTCTACACGCTCGATCTGTCCGAGTACGAGCTCGAGGGCTTCCACAAGAGCTGCCAGCACATCCGCGACAACATCGCCCAGCTCGACTGGTGGGACGCCGAGGCCTACGACGCAAAGTAGGCCGTCAATCGCCGCAATCTCGCGAATCTAAGCGCGATACCAAGCGGTCCGCGCCGGAATACTCCGGCGCGGACCGCTTTTTTGCTCATGCAACACGTTTGCGAATCGAAGATGAAACAGGGCGCTTTAATCCTCAAACCACGCGATTGCGCGAATGGGCGAGCCGTCACAATCCTCGATTTTGAGCGGTGCGCAGCTAAACCAGAACAGATCGTCGCCGCAACAGTCCAAGTCCTTAAGATTCTCGATGTTGACGATATCGCATGCGCGGAACAACTTCTTGTGGCGTGTCAGATTTTCGTCCGCGATAGGGTCGAGTCCAATTACATCGAAGCCGATGCCCTTGTAGCCGCCGCTGATGATCAGCTCCAGCACTTCGTCGTCCACGCAAGGATAGTCGCCAAAGTACGCCTCGGTTCCCCAGCGCTTATCCCAACCCAAGTTAAACAGCAAAAACTCGGCCTGGGTCACCTTATCGCCATAGGGACGGAGCTGCTCCACAGTAATGGCCTCACCCTCGGCGAGCATGCGGCAATCGACAACCAATGCCCTGCCTATAAACTGGCTTGCCGGAAACGCATCGAGCGTCGTGCGGTCGGCAAACAGATGCGCCGGTGGATCCATATGCGTCCCCGTATGGGTGTACATCTGCATGAGCGTCTCTTTAAATCCGTCGTGCTCGTAGGTGCTCGCCGGCAGCAGCTTGGGTGTATCGGCTCCGGGAAATACCGGCATGTCTTCCCTAATAGTGTGAGTCAAATCAAGCACGCGCATGTTCAATCCCCATTTCTTTCTTGGCAAAGCAAAACGGGGCCCGCACTTGGCAGAAGCCCCGTCGTGAGAGGTTATTCCCGGTATATTAGTACTGCTCGATGCCCATGTATCGACGAACCTCGGAGCTGTGGTCGAACACCTTGCCGCGTGCGGCGCGCAGCTCGCAGCTCATGTTGTAGAAGAAGATCGGCTCCAGGTACGAACGCACGCTGGCGGGCACCTCGCCCACGCCGTACTCGAGCGCATCGAGCACCATGACTGTATCGGTGTGCGTGTTGAGGAATGCAAGTGCACGCTCCTCCATGGGGCGGCACTCGCCCGATCCGAGCTGTACAAAGTAGAACACACCGGGCTCGGTGGCTTCGAACGGGCCGTGGAAGTACTCGCCGGAGTGGATGTAGCAGCAGTGCTGCCACTGCATCTCCATGAGCGAGCAGATGGCCATGGCGTAGGTCTGGCTAAAGTTGGGGCCGGAGCCCAGGATGTAGAAGAACTTATGCTGCTGGCAGAGCTCGGCAAAGCGATCGCCCAGCTCGGCGTTGACCTTCTCGCGGGCAGCGGGCAACAGCGCATCCATCTGCTTAAGGCCGGCGTACATGTCGGCAAGCGCCTCGTAACCCTCCTGCTGGTCGAGCAGCTCGGCGGCGATCAGAGCGCCGATGCCCTGCGGTACCTCGGCCTGCGGCACGCCTTCGCCCCACGGATAGACCCAGGTGGTCCACTTGCCGTTATCGATCTTTGAGCCCTCGCAGTCGGTCATGGCCACGACCTCGGCGCCGGCTGCCAGCGCTATCTCGCAACCGTCGACGACCTCCTGCGTGTTGCCGCTGTGGCTGCAGGCAATGACAAGTGACTTCTCGCCAAGACTCTTGGGGGCCATCAGGCAAAACTCGCGTGCCGTGTAGACCGTCGAGGTAAACGTGGTGGCCTCGCGCTTGAGCAGTTCGTTGGCCGGCATCAGGTCGATCATCGAACCGCCGCAGGCGATCCAAAAGACGTTCTCAATCTTGCCCTTGCGCTCGATAATTTCCTGAACCAGATCATGTGCGTTCATGGTGATACTCCTCCTTGTGTGGCGGTTTTGAACGACGATAGCTCTTACCTGCGGTCGTTCTATGTTGTCCTATTTATAGCACGCACGACGACGCACGTGAAGTCATTTCACCAAACTTGTTCTATATTGTTCTATCTGTGGACGTTAGATGTCGAACACGTAACGCGAGCCCACGATCTTTTGGCGTCCGAGCAGCAAGGGCCGCTCGTCCTCATCGGTAAAGTACGCCTCCATATAGAAGAGCGGTTCGCCGACCGGCACCTCCAGCAGCGAGGCCACCTGAGCATCGGCAAGCGCAATCTCCACGGTACAAGGATCGGACTTGAGCGGCGCGCGGCCCGAATGCTCGGCAACGAGCGCAAAGATGGAATTGTCCGTGAGGTCCTTGTCGGCAAGCGTCTGCAGATAGGGATGGTCGGCCAGCACAAAGGCGTTGTTCTCGAGCATGACGGGCACGCCGTCTGCCGTGCGCACGCGCTCGACAACGATGAGCTCGCAGCCGGGTTCCACCCCAAAAAACGCCGCGTCCTCGCGTGTCGCCGCGACCACCGTGCGCGACACCAGGCGTGCTCCGGCTACCATGTCATTGGCAGCGCAACCCTCGGAAAAGCTCTGAACGTCACCCTTCTGGACAATCTTGCGCTTGAGCTTGGGCGCACACACAAACGTGCCCCTCCCCTGCTGGCGGTTGAGATACCCCGCGCGCGACAGCTCCTCGATGGCGCGGCGCACGGTGATGCGTCCCACGCCGTAGTACTTCGCGAGCTCCATCTCGGAAGGAATGCGCGAGCCGGATGCGTACACGCCACGCGCGATCTCGCCTTTTAGGTCGTCCATTACCTGCTGGTACAGTGGCACGGCGGACACCTCAGTGCGCTCGGTTTTATCGTCGGATGCCATCGTTATGCTCCATTCCGTGCATGCTCGGACTCAAACTCTTCAATCGCCGCCATAAACTGCTCGCCAAAGGCGTCGGCCTTTTTCTCGCCAATGCCGTTGACCTGGACAAGCTCGTCGCGCGTCTGCGGGCGTAGACGGCACAGACCGCGCAGGGCCTTGTCGGAAAAGACCATGTACGGCGCCATCTCCAGCTCGGTCGAAATCTCCTTGCGCAGCGCACGCAGGCGCTCGAACAGCTCGGCATCGTCGCCCACGCGCGGGCGCTGATCCAGCTCGGCCTCCTCGCGCAGCAGATCCACCGCACGGCGGGCGCGGGCCGAGGCCTTGCGCTTGGACGCGCGACGCTTAACGGTAAAGGCAAACGCCTCGTCCTCGACCTCGCCGGCGCGCGGGCCTAGCCCCACGACCGGGTACTGCCCCTGCGAGGTAGCCAGATAACCGCGGCCGCACAGCTGGCCGATGATGTCCTTGATACGCCCGACCGATTCGCTCGACAGCTCACCGTAGCCGCGGTCCTCGTCCAGATGCATCTGGCGAATGCGCTCGGTGTTGCCGCCGTGAAGCACGTCGGCGATGAGCGACTTGCCAAAGCGCATGGGACGCGTGGCCACATAGCGCACGGCAGCGCGGGCCATATCGGTGACGTCCTCGACCTCGAACTGCGTGAGGCAGTTGCTGCAGTTGCCGCAGCCTTCGGCGTCGTCCGTGGCGGCGCTGCCCGTACCGGCCGCGGTCGCATGCTCGGCCGCGGCCTCGTCGCCAAAGTAGCGCAGCATGTATTCGCGCAGACAGCCGGTGGTGTTGCAGTAGCCCTCCATCTGGCTGAGCAGACGATATCGATTCTGGAGCGCCCACGCGCGCTGCTCGTCGTCGAGCGCCTCATCGGCAGCATCGCCGCGGTTGATCAGAAAGCGACGCATGCGAAAATCGTTGCCGTTCCACAGCAAGTGGCAGCTGGCCGGGTCGCCGTCGCGACCGGCGCGGCCCGCCTCCTGATAGTAAGCCTCAATGCTCTCGGGCACGTTGTTGTGGATCACGTAGCGCACGTTGGGCTTGTCGATGCCCATGCCAAAGGCGTTGGTGGCAACCATCACCTGAATATCGTCGTCGATAAAGGCGCGCTGGCTTTGGCGGCGGGCGTCGTTACCCATGCCGGCATGGTAGCGGCCAACACGAATGCCGCTGGAGCCCAGCGCCTCGGCAAGCTCACCTGCCAGCGCATCGACCGTCTTGCGGGTCGAGCAATACACGATGCCGCTCTCGCCCGAATGCGCGATCACATAGTCGCGCACCCACGCGGCCTTGGCCTTGTCGCCCATCTCCTCGCAGCCAAAGTAGAGGTTCTTGCGATCGAAGCCCGTCACCACCGTCGCAGGGTTTTGCAGGCCAAGCATCTGCTGAATGTCCGCGCGCACACGCTCGGTCGCCGTAGCGGTAAAGGCCGCCACGATGGGGCGCTGCGGCAGGGAATCGATGAACTCGCGAATCTGCAGGTAGGCGGGGCGGAAATCCTGGCCCCATTGGCTCACGCAGTGGGCCTCGTCAATGGCCACGAGCGGCACGCCAATGCCGCCGTCCGCCGCGGCCTCCTGCGCAAAGGCTAAAAAGCGCGGCTCGAGCAGACGCTCAGGCGCCACGTACATAAGCTGATAGCGACCCTCGCGTGCCCGCTTGAGCACAGTGTTTTGCTGGGCCGGAGTAAGGCTGGAGTTGAGATAGCTGGGTCGCGCACCCGCCGCGAGCAACGCACGGGTCTGATCCTCCATAAGCGACAGCAGCGGACTCACCACAAAGGTGATACCAGGCAGCATGAGCGCGGGTACCTGGTAGCAAATGGACTTGCCGGCGCCCGTGGGCATAACACCCAGCGCATCGCGACCGGCAAGGATCGCATCGACCATGCGGTCCTGTCCCGGGCGAAACGAGGTGTAGCCAAAATAGGCGCCGAGCGTGTCGAGCGCCATCTGCTGCATGCTATCGGTCATGGTTTCCTAACGTCCAAGTCATCTGCCGCCGATTATACGCCGCCACGCGGACCGATGCCGCACGGCTGCCGGCCACGAGCGATGCAATCCGAAGGGAACGAGCGTGGATTTTTGGACACTTTCCGGATGAGCGTGGATAATCTCCCACTTTGAGCCCGTCACCAAACCAAAAACGGGAGATTATCCACGCTCATTCTGCAGATTGCCGCTCTGGCGGGCTTGCAGCGTCAACTGGTTACGCGGGTTGATAAACCCGCGTAACTTACATCACCATGACGTAGCGGCTACCCACGTAGTACTGTTTGCCGAGCAAAACCGGCTCATCGTTGGGACCGGTAAAGCCGGCACGCAGGTTGAGCAGCGGATCGTGCGGGGCGATGCCCAACTCGGCCGCCTGCTCGGTATTGGCACGAACGGCCTCGACCGTGCGGTAGCCAACCGAGACAATCGGCGTTCCGCCAACACGCTCGACCTCGGCAAAAATCGACTTGTCCTCAAGATCAGCCGTCAACAGCTCACGGTAGGCGTCAAAGGGCACAAAGATGTTCTCCTCAAAGATGGGCTCGCCGTCCGCCGTACGCACGCGCTTGATATGCAGCAGCAGCGCGTCCTTCTGCAGGCCAAAGAACTCCATCTCGTTTTGACGTGCCGGCACAATCTGGCGATCGACCACATGCGCGCCCGCCTTCATGCCATTGTCGGCACACAGCGCGGTAAACGTCTGCAGCGTCGAGGCGTGGAACTGACGGTTGATGTGCGGCGTGGAGACAAAGGTGCCACGGCCCTGCTGCTTAACCAGGTAGCCATCGGAGCACAGTTCCTCGACGGCGCGGCGCACCGTAATGCGGCTCACCTCGTACTGCTCGGCTAGCTCAAGCTCGGAAGGAATACGCTCCTTTGGTGCATAAACACCTTTCTCGATTGCATCCTTGATTTCGTCGTAAATCTGCTGGTAAAGCGGTGCATTTTTGGGCGCAGGCATATCTGATCACTCTTATCAAAATAGCTAAATTACTAATACGTATATAACGTCTAGTTTCATGTTACCTCATATTGATAAAACGATACACCCCCACCTACCAAAAAGGGACAGGTTTACTTTGGTAGGTTTTATCTGGGCAAACGAAAGCCCCTCGAATGCAACGGGACTTTCGAGGGGCTCAAGCGGACAGGATTACGCCGGACCGGCAAAATGCCAAACCCTACTTGCCGTCGTCCTGCTGCAGGCTGTCCTGCTCACTGAGGCGCGCCTGCCTGCTGGCCATGCGCGCGGGCTTGTCGGGATCGGGTACGGCCGTGGGCATGGGCTCGTCGACATGACCGCCCCACCAGCCGCCCACAAAGTTGAGCGTGTGGAACACATTGATCACGGCACCGGGATCAATGTCGCACACCAGCTTGATAATGTCCTGGCTCTCGTAGGTCGAGACAACGGCGTGCAGCAGGTACATCTTTTCGCGGCTGTATCCGCCGATGACCTCGGCGCAGCTAATGCCGTGCTGAAAATGGTCAACATAGGCGGTCATGACCTCGTCCGCCTTGCGCGTTGTGATCTGCAGCGTCACGCGGTCGTAGCGACGATAGAAACTGTCGATGGTCTTGGTCGAAATAAACTGGAACACGATGGAGTACGCCGCATTATCCCAGCCAAACATAAAGCCAAAGATCGCCAGGATAAAGCAGTTGAAACCAAAGATGACGCCCCAGATGGTCTTGCCCGTGTGGTTGGAAACCCACAGCGCGATAAAGTCGGTGCCGCCGGTGGATGCGCCGGACTTGAGCGCGATGGCAGCGCCCAGACCCGAGACCACGCCGCCAAAAATGATGAGCATGATCTTGTCGCCCAAAAACGGGGCGAAGTGAAAGATGTTGAGGAACAGCGATGAGAGCACAACCTGCATCATCGAGAAGATGACAAAGCGCTTGCTAATGCCGCTCCAGCATAGGAGCGCCACGGGGATGTTGAGCGCGAGCATACCGAGCGAGATGTCGATGTGAACGCCGCCCAGCGAGGTAACGCGATCGAGCAGGACCGCGACGCCGGTAAGACCGCTCGGAAGCAGGTCGGCGGGCTGAATGAACGCCTGGATCAGAAATGTCTGGAGAACGGCGGAAATCGTGACCGCCACGGCAGTAATGGCGCGGCGAACGATGGTGAGGCGGCCGAGCACGAGCACGCGGTCCGTGAGCTGATCGATGGCGTTCGCCACGTAGGCTCCTTTCGAAGGCAGATATAGTTGTGGGGCATGCCCGCGATTGTAGCATGGAGCGAGCGGGGGCGCTTCAATTCACCCTCTCTCGACAACCATCAGAAGGACCGTGAGGCCGCTCAAAAGAAAAACGCCGTGAAGAGAGCGATCCCTTCACGGCGAATTCGGCGTTTGCCCAGATAAAACCTGCCAAAATAAACCTGTCCCTAAATGGCAGGTAGAATGTCGGTCAGGTTGTCGATGATGGTGTCGGCGGCGGACTGGTCCAGGTTGACGCCCTCGTGCGGACGCAGCGCTAGGACGCGGGCGCCGGAACGCTTGCCGGCCTCGATGCCCAAAGGCGAGTCCTCGATAACCAGGCACTCGGTAGGCTCCACCCCCAGCGCCTCCATGGCACGCAGGTAGATCTCGGGGTCGGGCTTAAACGCACTGCACTCGTGACCGCTGATGGTGTAGTCCAGCACGTCGGCGATACCGGCAATCTCAACCAGCTCGTCAACGAGCTCGCGATAGGACGAGCTTGCGATGGCGCACTTCACGCCGCGCTCGTGCAGCTCGCGCATCACCGGCTCCGTCTGCTCGTTGAGCAGCTCGGCATACGGAACGGGGTGGTCCGGGCTGTAGACCTGCTTGTACTCCACGCGCAGGCGCTCACGCAGCTCAATATCGTCGGGCACCAGCGCCTCCCAAATGGCAGGCTCGTTAGACCCCGAAAGATCGGGGATCTCGTCAAAGTGGAACCCCTTCTCCTCCATAAACGCCACGCGGCGACGGTTGTAGAACCACTCGGTATCGACCAGCACGCCGTCCATGTCAAACAGCACTGCCTTGATCATACGCATCTCCTCCCACCTGACAAAAAGGGACAGGTTTATTTTGGTAGGTTTTATCTGGGGTTTTGTGACGCAATGGACACGCCCTCCCCAGAGCAAAAAAGGGGACGGGGCGCAAACCCCATCCCCTCTCAATCAACCCGTAAGGTCTACTTACTTGTGATTAGTAGGAAAGCTTCCACATGTAGCGACGCATGGTCAGCGGGTGCTGACGGGCCTCGGCGATCTGGTTGCCGTACTCGCGCATAACGGCGAGGTGCAGCAGCGGGTTGAAGTAGGTGATGACGCTCGCGGGCACGGCGTCAGCCAGGCCGTAGTCCTTGGAGTCGATCAGAGCGACCTTGGCGCCCATGCGCTCAAGGAAGGTGAGGGCGCGGGCGTCCATCGGACGGGTGGCACCATCGGACATGAAGAAGACGTAGGGCTTACCCTCGGTGGAAACCTCGAACGGGCCGTGGAAGTACTCGCCGGTGTTGTAGGCGGCGGCGTCGATCCACTGCATCTCGGTGAACAGGAAGGCGGCGTGAGAATAAGCCATCTTCTCGGAGGCGCCGGAAGCCATGAAGTAGATCATCTTGTCGTCCTTGAAGTCCTCGGCGAACTTCTTGGCGAGCTTCTTGCAGTGCTGAGCGGCGTTCTCGCAGAGATCGAAGATGTTGGTGAGGCCGGTGATCATGTCCTCGTAGTGGTCATAGCCCTCGGTCTGCTGAAGGATCTCGAGAGCAAGAGCGATGGCATAGCCGGGCTTCTCGCACTTGGCAGCGTAGTTGGCGTGGAAGCCGTGGACGATGACGTGGTCGGCGTCGACGGTCAGAGCGGAGCCGGCCTTGTTGGTGAGGGAGACGACCGGGCAGTTGTGCTTCTTGGCGGTCTTGTTGGCCTCGACGGTCTCGGGCGTGGAGCCACCGAGGGAGCAGGTGATCACGAAGGTGTGCTCGTTGACCCAGGAAGGCGTGTCGTAGTTGAACTCATTAGCGGTGAAGATCTGAACGTTCAGCTTGTCCGTGTTGTTGGCCAGGAAGTACTTGGCGGGGTAAAGGTCGGACATGGAAGCGCCGCAGCCGACGAAGGCGACGCTGTGGATCTCGTGGTTGGACAGGACGTCAGCGACGATCTGCTTAGGGAGGTTAAGGTCGATCTCGTACATCTGACACATTCCTTTCGATTTTTGCGGCGCCACTTTGCCGGACGCTCGCAGGGTTACCGTGATTTGGACCGAATCACCGGCCCGTTGGGGATGTGACAAAGGAGCTGCCCCATTGTCACATTTTGGGGATGGAAGCCTGCCTGGGGTATGGGATGCCAGGCAGGCCCCCGGGGGAAAGCGGTTAGGCGCTTGGTCGCGACTAGGCCAGGATGCCGGCCGCGGAGAGGGCGATGCCGCCCACGATGGCGATCACGAGAAGCCAACCGGTGTTGACGTTCTTCTTGATGAGCCAGTACATAAGGCCGGTGAGGCCAAGGGAGATCATCTGGGGCATCATGCCGTCCAGGATGTCCTGGATAACGACGGTACCCTCAGCGAACTGCAGCGGGGTGGTGGCGCCGATCAGCGTAGCGATCATGCCGCCCACGGACATAAGACCCACAATGCCGCAGACATACATGAGCTTCTCCATGAGGTCGCCGCCCTGGAGCTTGCTCAGGTACTCGTGGCCGCCCTGATAGCCCATCTTGGCTGCGAACCAAGTGATCAGCACAGAGGGGACGATGGAGATGAGCATAGCCAGAATCGGGCCCATGATGGAGCCCTGCTGAGCCAGCTGAACGCCCAGACCAAAGGCGATGACGCGGATGGTGCCCTGGAAGAAGGAGTCACCGATGCCGGAAAGCGGACCCATGAGGGAGGTCTTGACCGCGTTGATCGAATCGGGATCGAAGTTCTCGGGATCCTTGGCGTACTCCTCCTCCATGGAGGCGGCGAGGCCCAGGATGAAAGCGCTCGTCTGCGGGGTGCAGTTGTAGAACGCCATGTGACGGTGGTAAGCCTCTTTCTTAGCAGCGAGCTGCTTGGGGTCGGACTCATCCGGATAGAGGCGATCGAGCGTGGGAACCATGCCGTAGAGGAAGCCCATGTTCATCTGACGCTCGTAGTTCCAAGAGGCCTGGATGGCCCAGGAGCGCCAGAAGAACTGGCTGACCTTCTTGTTCAGGGACACGTCCTTGGTTGCGGTTGCCATAGTGTGTTCCTCCTTAGTCTTCGTCGTCTTCGAGCGGATCGTAGTCGGAATCGACACCGGCGGCTGCATGGGAACCGTTGAACTTGAAGCCCATGAAGACGACAGCCAGGCACACACCGATCAGAGCGACCGCGATGACGGACAGGTTGAGGTAAGCGGCGAGCAGGAAACCGATGAACAGGAACGGAGTCATACCCTTCTTGATCATCATGGTGAGCAGCAGGGCCAAGCCGTAGGCGGTCATGATCTTGGTCGAAACGTTAAGACCAGTGGACAGCCACTCGGGAACCATGTTGACGATGGCCTGAACCAGGTCGGTGCCAACAAAGACGGCGAGGAAGATCGGCAGGAAGTACATGACGGCGTACAGACCGGAGCCGGCGCAGATGTGCATACGGTAAGCGGTCTTGAACTTTCCGTTATCGATCGCGCTATCTGCCACATGGGTGAGGGCGGCGATGATGGAGCGGAACACGATGCCGAGGAGCTGACCCAGGACGGCGACCGGGATGGCGATCGTCATGGCGGTCTCGGCAGAAGCATCGGTCAGGCACGCAAAGGCAGCGGCCACGATGCCGCCCAGGACCATATCGGGCGGAACGGCGGCGCCGACCTGCACCAGGCCCATGGACACGAGCTCGACGGCGGCACCGACGGCAAGGCCGGTGGGCACATCGCCCAGCAGCAGACCGACGAGCGTAGCGCCAACGAGGGGCTGCTCGAAGTTAAGACGACCGAGCAGGCGGGAGTCCCACATGCAGAACACGCCGACGAGGCCGACGAGCACCGCACTGATGAACGTATTCATACCCTTCTCCTTTCAGTCAGGCAAAAGCCTGGTCGATTACAGCTTGGCGTCGATGTCGACGCTCTGATACGTAGGGGTCTGCTGGACGTAGAGCTTGATGCCCATGTCGAGCAGCTGGTTGACGTCGGCCTTCTGGTTGGCGTCGAGGAAGACGGAGCTGTCCTTGCCGCCGACCTGATCGGCACCGTCATGGTTGGCGGTGGCGCCCAGGTTGATGGCGTCGAGCTTGTAGCCCTGGCAGAACTGCAGCATCTCGGCCGTGTTGCCAAAGACGAACATGACGCGCTCGCCGAGGGTGTTGAGCTTGTCCATCTTGGCGAGGGCACGCTCGACGGTGAAGACGTTCAGGCGCACGCCCTGGGGCTTGGCCAGCTTAAGAGCGCCCTTCTTGATGTCATCGTTGGCGGCAGCGTTGTCGACGACGATGATGCGCTCGGCCTGAACCTTGGTGGTCCAGGTAAAGACGACCTGGCCGTGCAGCAGACGGTAGTCAAGACGTGCGAGGACGATCTTGGCGGGGCCGGAGCTGTGACGGGACGCCTTGGCCTTCTTGGCGGAAACCGCGGCGACCTCGACCGGTGCGTTGGGGTTGGTCAGACCGGTGCGGGCCTCGTTGATGAGGGCCGCGAGCTCGGCGCCCTTGACGGGGACGGGGCTCATAGCGAGCGTCAGTGCCAGCGGAATGTTGAAACCGCTGACAACCGTGAACTTCGTGCCGTTCTTGGAAAGCTCGACCATGCTGTTGTTGACCGAGCTGCCGAGCATATCGGTCAGCACATAGACGGTGTCGTCCGCGTTGAACGTGGCGATCATGGCGTCCACCTTGTTGGTGATGGGCTCCTTGTCGTCACGAGCAAGCGACACGACGTGGACGTTCGACACGTCGCCGAGAACCATCTCGAGCGTGTCTTTGGCGCCTGCGGCCAGGCCGCCATGAGATGCGAGAATGATCTGATTCATCTTGCCTCCTCCTTTTCGTTATGGTCATTATAACGTCTTATACGTTGCTTATATTGCTAATTAGTATAAAGACCGCTCGCGGGTGAAAATCGACCGTTGACGGGTTTAACGTACTTGAAACGTTGGAGCCGAGCAGGCCGGCGCTGGCTGGATAACCCCAGGTCAACCGCCGCGCGCAATCCCCTATCGCACGAAGTACCAGGGGCTTTCCTGAACGGTGGGCTCCAGCGCAATGCCCGTGCGCTCGCGGAACAGATCCATGTCCTGCGATTTCTCCGTCCACCACGCGTTGGGCTTAAAGGTCATGCTCTCGACAATACGTTTGACAATGGCGCTGTTGCGCAGCTTGGAGAAGTCGGTGTTCATGATCAGGATGGACATGAGCACCAGCACAATGCCCAGGACCTTGATCGCGCCGGCGGACTCGGCGTAGACACCAATGCCGACCAGAACGGTCGCCACGGTTTCGAACGAAGCCACGACCGGTACCTTCGACGTCTCAAGATCCATCGAAAGGCCCTGCATATAGAAGATGTACGCAAGAGCCGTCGGAATAAAGCCAAAGCCCGCGAACAGCAGAATGAGCTGCGGGGACATTGCCGCGGCTACATCGGACCACGGAGCCGAAAGCACTGCCATAAAGCATCCGCCAAAGATAAAGCCCCAAAACGTCACCGCCAGCGGATGCAGCGTCTTGGTGGCCATGCGGCTAAACACCGCCAGCAGCGCACCGCAAAGTCCGGCGATCACACCCGACGCGACGCCCCAAGTCGAGAAATGGAAACCGGACAGGTCGCCGCTCGTCACCGCGAGCACGCAACCCACAATGTTAAAGATGATGGCGACGAGCTTATTGGGGGTCACGCCCTCGCAATAAAGCACGCGGCCGAGCATGACGCCAAACACCGGCGAGGTATAGAGCAGCACCGAGGCCGTGGACATGCCCACCTCGCCCATGCACTCGTAATAGCAGGTGTTGGCGACGGCCAAACCGACGATACCGACAAGTGCGCAGGGGACGAGCTCTTTAGGACTTGCCTTGAACAGCGCCATGGGACCCGAGGCTTTTCCCTCACGAGCACCTCCCTGGCAACCCATGAATACCAAGACCGGAGCCATTAAGACGGCACCCGACAACAGACGAAGGGCCGCCATGCTCTGAGACGAAACGCCCAGGGCCGATATTCCGTTAACAAAGATTCCGATGGTGCCCCACATAAGCGCGGCGATCAGCACCAGCACATAGCCCAGATTGCTCCTCTTCAACGCAGCCTCCTCAGTATTATTTCCAATATGTTTCATGCTACGTTATAGTCGTTATATACATTTATCAAGACTGAAATCGGTGAACGGGAAAACTCTTGACACAAGAAGTGTCCCCAACTGCCGGCAAAAAGGGAACGTCCCCAAGTGCCGCTCTAGCAGTTGCGGTGAAATAGTTCTCAAATGAAGGCCTCACACCCCCCAACAGGAACTATTCCACCGCAACTTATGAGGGATATTGGGCTGTTAGGCCACTCTATCCCTTAGTAGTCAAGCTTCCACATGTAGCGGCGCGTCATGTAGTCCTTGTGGGTGACGGCAGAGAGCGCGCGCATGTACACGTTGTTGAGGATCGGGGCAAAGATCAGGTGGTTGAAGTACTCGCTCACGCTGTCCTTAATGTCGTTGAGGCCGAGCTCCTTGGCGTCGAGCTGGTAGACGCGCTCGCCACCGTACTGGTTGACGAAGCGGATGCCGCGCTCGTCGTTGCAGCGGCTACGGCCGACGCTGATGAGCTGGAACAGCGAAGTGCGCTTGTCCAGGATCTCGAAGGGGCCGTGGAAGAAGTCGCAGGTGTTGATGGTGCAGGAGTCGATCTGCAGCATCTCCTGCACGTTGCAGATGCTAAAGACGTAGGCGGCACCAAAAAGCGGGCCCTGAGCCATGACGTTGATGCAGGGCTTGTCGGCGTTCTGCTCGGCCCACTTGGCAGCAAGCGGACGGGTGTACTCGACGGCCTTTCGATAGATGGGGTCGACCAAGTCGAAAGCGGCCATAGCGGTCTCGTACTCGGCATAGCCCTCAGTCTGCTGCGTAAGCTCCATGGCGATCATGGTTACGACGGCGGAGTTGGTACGGCCCATGCAGGACTCGTCGACGGCCAGGCTGTCGTACTGGATCTTGTAGTCGCAGACCTCGGTGAGGCCGGACTCGTCAACATAGATGGCGATGGTGCTGGCGCCGTGGTCCTTGGCGACCTGAGCAGCGACGATGGTCTCCTTGGTGCCGCGCATGGACACGACGACGGCCAGGGTGTTCTCGTTGACGTAGGCAGGGGTGGCGTGCACGAACTCGTTGCTGGTGTAGCTGGAGCTCACGACCTGCGTGGCCTCGTGCTCCATAAAGTACTGGGCAGGATAGTTGCCGCCGTTGGATCCGCCGGCGCCAATCCACACGACGCGCTTGATGCCGCCCTTGTCCGCCTTGTCAGCCAAAACCTGGGAGACGACGTCCTTAACCTGTTCCTGAGTAGTCATCGTGCATCAGCCTTTCTTCTCGTTTGATGCTCATCACAGGCATACAAGTTACATACATGTTTTGGCTATGTCGATTAGTTGTATGCTATATTTGTCTTAGAAATTTTGCTGATGCGGTTTTCGATAACTGGCTACCAGCGATTTTGTTGTTGTATTGAATACATGCTTGATTAGACTCGCATACAGGTTAGATACAGGTTGATCGCATGAACGCTTCGTCTAAAAAGAAACTGACCCAATACGAGCGCTTGGCGGGCATGCTGCGCGACCGCATCGCCGCCGGCACCTACGCGCGCGGAGACAAGCTGCCGTCCGAGATGGAACTCATGGACGAATCGGGGCTGTCGCGCAGCACCGTGCGCCATGCCCTTAAGGTGCTCGTTGATGAGGGTCTGGTTCGCACCGAGCGCGGACGTGGTGCCTTTGTGGCCGACACGCCGGCACTCCACGAGAACAACCTGGTATTTTCGAGCTATACGGCGCAGGTACAGGGTCGGGGTATGAAGCCCACCACGCGCACGGTGGACTCGGGCTTTACCAAGGCTGCCGGCAGCATAGCTAAGTTCTTTGATGCCGCCGTGGGCAGCAAGCTCGTCAAACTTGTCCGTCTGCGTTATCTGGACGATGCGCCACTGTGCCTGGAGACCACCTATCTGCCGCCAAGCTTTGGAGCACTCATCGATCGCGATATCAACGGTTCACTCTACGCCACGCTGCGTCAAGAATTCCATCGCGCGCCAGCACAGGGGCACAAGACCTTTGAGGTGTGCTATGCCTCGCAAAACGAGGCGTTTTTGCTCAACGTTGAGCGTGGGCAGGCGCTGATCCTGATCACCGACTACGTCTACGACACCGACGGCCGCCCGCTCCATGTCTCCAAGCGCATCCAACGCACCGACCGCGCCAAATACACCGAGCCCATCGGCTAACCTGCCAAAATAAACCTGTCCCTAAATGGTAGGTTTGGGGAGGTCGGGGAACCAGGTTGGCTTGGGTTGGTTAGGGACGCGCTCGGCTAGGACCAACTCCATCCAACACATGTCGTACCAGCAGCCGAACTTTTGGGCGCAGCGATCGAAGGCGCCCACCAGGCGATATCCCATATGGGCATGGAAATCCTGACTGTTGTGCGTCAGGTATTCGTCGTCCTTGTCGTGCGGCACGGCAATGAGAGCGCACATGTTGGTGATGCCCATCGCGATCAGGCACTGCTTGAGCGCGTCGTGCAGCTTGCGACCCAGCCCGCCATGGCGCACATCGCATGCCAGGTAGATCGACGTCTCGACCGACCAGTCATAGGCCTCGCGGCTGTTGAGTGGACTCACATAGGCATAGCCTACCGGAAGCCCGTCCAGCTCCATCACCAAATACGGATAGCGCTTGAGCGTACGCTCGATGCGCCCGGCGAACTCCTCAACACTCGGTACCTCGTATTCGCAGGTAATCGCCGTCTGGCGCACATATGGCTCATAGATGGCAAGCAACGCCGGCGCGTCTTCGGGCGTCGCCAGGCGAATCGTCGGCTCGGACATCTCGGGCATACAGCCCCTCCCCCTCAAAAGCAAAGACCGCCCTGCGCCAAACCCAGCGCAAGGCGGTCCCTCGTCATTACATCAGGCTACAGGACAGCCGCCAGCGCGTCGATGTCCTCCTGCGTCGTGGCCCAGCTGGTGCAAAAGCGCACCACCGTGTGGGTCTCGTCGTACTTTTCCCAGTACTCGATCGAGGCATGCTCGCGAATGCGGGCCATGTCCTCGTTGGGCAGAATCACGAACTGCTGGTTGGTCGGCGTCTCCAAGAAGAACTGGTAACCGCGCTCGTGCAGCACGCGACGCAGCGCCTGAGCGGTCTGAATCGCCTGGCGGCCGATCTCAAAATACAGGCCATCGGTAAAGAGCGCCTCAAACTGGACGCCCGTCAGGCGGCCCTTGGCGAGCAGTGCGCCATGCTGCTTAATACGCGGAATGGGGTGCGCCGGGGCGTGCATGCCGCAAAACACCACGGCCTCGCCACAAAGCGCACCGCACTTGGTGCCGCCGATGTAGAACACGTCACACAGCTGCGCCAGCTCGGGCAGGGTAATGTCGCATTCATCGGCCGCCAGCGCATAGGCCAGGCGAGCACCGTCCACAAACAGCGGAATCTCGCGCTTCTGGCACACCGCGTGAATAGCCGCGAGCTCGGCCTTGGAGTACAGCGTGCCGTACTCGGTCGATAGGCTCACGTACACGGCACCCGGGAACACCGTGTGCTCGTAGCTCTCGTTTTCGTAGAACACCTGGATATAGTTCTCGAGGTCCTCGGCGTGCATCTTGCCCTCGTAGCCGGGGATGGTGAGCACCTTGTGGCCGCCAAACTCGATGGCGCCCGCCTCGTGACAGGCGACGTGGCCGGTCTCGGCGGCAACAACGCCCTCGTAGGGCGCAAGCAGCATGTCAATCACCGTCGCGTTGGCCTGCGTGCCGCCCACCAGAAAAAACACGTCGGCATCGGGGGCCTGACAGGCCTCGCGGATAAGCTGCTTGGCACGCTCGGTGTGCGCATCGGTACCGTAGCCGGGCTGCGGCTCCATATTGGTGTCGACGAGCGCCTGCAGCACTGCCGGATGTGCGCCGTGGGAATAATCGTTGTTAAACGCGAGCATGGCAATCCTCTCTTACCGGGTATCGGCCAGATGATTCAAACGGAGCTATTGTACGCCGTTGGGATAGGCAATGCGCGCGGCAAGGCACTCAAGCGCCAGCACCAGGGCAAAGCCGCAGCTCACATCGCTCAAAAAATGCGCTCCGATCACGATGCGGCCAAAGGCGACGAACGCCGCAACAACAACCGCCGCCCAAAAGATTACACGGCGACGCGAAGGTTTTTCCGTAAAGGCTGCCGCGGGAAGCCCGGCGAGCATAAGACCGATCGCCGCATGCGCGGTGTGCCCGCTCGCGAACGACTTGAAGCCGTCCTTGATCACGCCGGCGGCGATATAAGTCCATTTGTCGGGATTGCCGATCACCCACCACGGCTGAAAATCGAGTCCCTGCGTCACCTCGATCACGCGCATGCGCGGGCGCGACCACAGCGGCTTGACGATCACGTTGAGGATAATTGCCTGAGCGACCCACACGGCAAGCACCATCAACGCCCAGCGCGTGAGCTCGTCGGGCTCGGTCGTGCGCGTGAGGCGATAGACGATAAGGTTGGCGGCGATGACCAGCACAAACGTCAGTACCAGCTGAACCGCGATGAGTTTGCCGCCAACCCGCAGGGACGAAACGATCTCGTAGCCGGCCAGGCCGATGTTGACGAGGATGCCGAGCACGGCGAGCCATTTGCTCCCCCTGGAGTCGGGACGCGCCGCGCGCACGAGCATGACGCCTGCGACGCTTGCCGTCAGCTCGAACGGCAGCTCGCCGGCGGCCTCGATAAAGCGACCGTACATGCTGCCGATATTGAACAGTGCGCTCGAGATCTGATAATCGAAGAAACTGCCCACGCCCAGACAAAGGCACAGGACAACCGCGATAATGGCGACATCTTTCTTATAGATGTATCCGAACATGCTTTCCTTTCGATGGAACCAGAGTGCCCAAATGGGGTGTTTGCAGCGTCGACCCGTTAATCATCGTCGGACGCACCCAGCTGCTGCAGCAGCATGAGCGCCGCGGCCACCGGGCCGGTGCCGTCGTTGGCATCGAGGCCGCGACCCAGGCCGCTGCCCGCGCCGGCACCCGCCTTGTAGGGCACCGACAACTTGCGGCTCTTGGGGAAGTTCACCGCGCCATAGCGGGTCTTAAGCTCAAATGCCACCTTCTTGGGCACGTCGACGCCCAAAAACGTGATGCGACCGCCGCTGAGTGTGACGCTCTCGAGTCCCAAGCGCTCGCCGCGGATACGGATGCGCGCGCGGTTGAACAGGTTGAGCCCCGCCAGCGGCAGCTCACCGTGCGCGGCCTCGGTCTCTTCCTGCACCTCGTCGATGCTCTCCAGGTCCTCGGCCGCCGCGAGCTTGCGGTACACGAGCACGCGCTGGTCCACCGCCGGCAGGTACTCCTCGGGCAAGAAGTAATCGGCCGGCAGGTTAATACCCACACTCGCCGCCTCCACGCCGGCGTCGTCATCGCCGCGCGCCTCGGCCACCGCCTGGCCCAGCATCTGCGTAAACAGGTCAAAGCCCACGCTCGACAGGTTGCCGTGCTGTTCGGCGCCCATAAGCGAGCCGGCACCACGAATCTCCAGGTCGCGCATGGCAATGCGCATGCCGCTGCCCAGATCCTGGAACTCGGAAAGTGCGGTCAGGCGCGCCGTGGCCTCCTCGGTGAGCGGCAGCTCGCCCGGGAACATAAAGTACGCGTAGGCCTGCGTGGCAGAGCGGCCCACACGGCCCTTGAGCTGGTAGAGCTGCGCCAGGCCCAGGCGCTGCGAATCCTCGATGATCAGTGTGTTGGCGGTCGCGTTGTCTATGCCGCTCTCCACGATGGTCGTGGCGATGAGCACGTCGATCTTTTTGGTCGCGAACTCGATCATCACGTCCTCGACCTCGCGCGGGCTCATCTTGCCGTGCGCCACGCCCACGCGTGCCTCGGGCGCGGCCTCGTGCACGCGCGCCACGGCGTCATCGATGGTCTTGACGCGGTTGGACACGTAGTACACCTGGCCGCCGCGACCCACCTCCAGGCGAATCGCCGCGCTCACCACATCGGGGTCGTACTCCCCCACGTGCACGATCACGGGGCGACGCCCGGTGGGCGGCGTCGTGATCAGGCTCATGTCGCGCACGCCGCTCGTGGCCATCTGCATGGTTCGCGGAATCGGCGTTGCCGAAAGCGTGAGCACGTCAATCTGCTCGCGCAGGTTCTTGAGCTGCTCCTTGTGCTGCACGCCAAAGCGCTGCTCCTCGTCAATGATCACCAGGCCCAGGTTCTTGGGGTTCACATCGGCCGAAAGCAGACGATGCGTGCCGATAAGCACATCGATCGTGCCCTCGGCAAACGCCTTGAGCGCACGCTTTTGCTGCGCCGGCGTGCGGAAGCGGCTGAGCACCTCGACCTCGAGGCCAAACGGGGCAAAACGCTCAAAGAACGTCTCGTAGTGCTGCTGGGCAAGAATGGTCGTGGGGCAGAGCACCATGACCTGGCGGCCGGAGTCCACGCACTTAAACGCCGCGCGCAGGGCGACCTCGGTCTTGCCAAAGCCCACGTCGCCGCACAGCAGGCGGTCCATGGGCTTGGGCGCCTCCATGTCGGCCTTAATGTCGGCGATGGCCTCCAGCTGGTCGCGCGTCTCGTCGTAAGGAAAGCTCTCCTCCATCTCGATCTGCTCGGGCGTGTCGGGCGGGCAGGCGATACCGGTAATCGACGAGCGGCGCGTATACAGATCGACCAGGTCGAACGCCAGCTTTTTGGCGTTCTTGCGCGCCTTATTGGTAGCACGCGTCCAGTCGGCGGTATTGAGCCTGGTCAGGCGTGGCTTGTCGCCGTCGGGACCGACGTATCGCGTGATACGGTCGACCTGCTCGAGCGGCACGTAGAGCTTGTCGCCGTCGGCATATTCCAGCAAAAAGTAGTCGCGCTCCTTGCCGCCCACTTCCTGGCGCGCGATCTCGCTAAAGAGCGCGATGCCGTGAGTGGCATGCACCACGTAGTCGCCCGGCTTAAACGGGAACGTGATCTGCGTAAGGTCCACCTTGCGGCGGCTGCGCGCGCGGTTGGCGTCCATGCGGGCGTTGAGGTCGGCGATCGAGAACACGGCCAGGTTGGCATCGGGCACCACCACGCCCTGCGGCAAGGCAGCATCGACAAAGGTCACGCGTCCGCGCGAGATAGTGGGCACGGCGGCACCGGCGGCAGCCTGGGCGGCACCCGCCTCGAGCGAGCGGGCGTTGAGCGCGTCGGCCTTACGCTCGCGAATGGAAGCATGGGCCTCCTGGCGTGCGGCACGGTCGGCAGAATCTGCCGCTGCCACGCGTACGTGCTCGCCGATAGCGCCGGCATTCTCGGGCGCCGCGGTCAGCGATTCCTCAAAGGTAATGCCCTCGTCGCCAAAGGTGAGCTCCATCGACTCGCGCGCACCGCGGTCGGGAATGGCAAACACGCAGGCGTAGCGCTTGCCCACGACCTCCTGAATGCGCGTCATAAAGCGATTGTCCGAGCCCGCAATGGCCGGCTGCTCAATCTTGAGCTCGGCCGTCACCGCACCGCCGGCACGAATCAGGCTCACATAGTTCAGGCGCTGCTGAGCACCAAAATCGAGCTGTTGAGCGCGCACATACAAACCGTCCAGGCGGTCAATCCCTGCCTCCCCGGCACGGGCCTCGATATCCTCGTAGGCGCGCAGGCAGTCGTCGAACAGCGAGCGCGGCTCGGACAGGACCACGAGTGCCTTGCCGCTCACGTGTGCCAGCGGGCTTACGGTCTGGCCGTACATCACCGGCAAAAAGCGGTCGAGCTCGGGCGTGACGATGCGTGCATCCACCATCTCGAGCAGCGCCGCCAGCTTGCTGTCGTCCTGGCTTGCGCGGTAGAGCGCCACGTGCATGTTGTGGACCGCCTCGTCGGTAAGTGCCAGCTCGCGGCACGGGAAGATCTCGATACTGTCCTCGTTGCCGATAGTTTGGCCCGTGGAGCTCACCATGCGGCGAATGCGATCGATCTCGTCGCCAAAGAACTCGATGCGCACGGGCGCCTTCTCCTGCGCGGGAAACACCTCGACGGTGTCGCCGTGCACGCGGAACAGACCGGGCGCATCGGCTGCGCCGGCGTTGGTGTAGCCCATGCCCACCAGGCGCTGCGGCACCTCATCAAAAGGAATCTCCTCGCCCACCGCAAAGGTGGTGGACTCCCAATAGCGACTCTCGACCGGCGGCACACAGCGCAGCAGCGCGCGGGCCGAGGCAACCATGATGCAGTTGTCCCCGCGCACGATGCGCCCCAGGGCTTCGCAGCGCTGCGCCACCACAGCGTCGTCGGGTGCCTGCTCGCGCCAAGGGTAGTCCTTGCGCTCGGGAAAGCGGCACACGTGTGCCAGGCCCACGTAGGCGGCAAGGCTACGCGCAGCGCGATCGGCCGCATCCTCGCCACTCACAATGTAGACCGTCGGGCGCGGACGACGCGCAAACTGGGCGGCCGCCATAAGCGTGCGGCCCGACTGCGACACGGCCAGCGTCACGTCCTCGCCGGCATCGAGTCCGGCCTCGACGGTCTGCAAGGCCTCGGCAGTGTAGAGCTGCGCGGCTATACGGTGAATGAGCATGCTGTTCCTCCGGCATTGCAACGCCAAAAGCCCGCCGGGGCAAGCTCGGCGGGTCGTACGTCAAAAGTCTTGATTGTCATGGTAGCGCATGAGGTAGGCACGCCAGCGCACGCCAAACAGCTACCCCAAAACGCGCACGCTGGGACAAAGGTCTGCCAGCGGGCACTCGTCGCACTTAGGTTTGCGGGCGTCGCAGATCTCGCGGCCAAAGGTGATCCACTGGTGGTTGACCGACTCCCAATACTCGTGCGGCAAAATCTTGAGCAGGTCTTGCTCGGTCTTGAGCGGCTCTTTGGCGTGCGTCTTGGGGCTCAGCATCAGGCGGTGCGCGATGCGGTTGACGTGTGTATCGACCGCGATGCCCTCGACAATGCCAAACCCCACGTTGAGCACGATGTTCGCCGTTTTGCGGCCAACACCCGGCAGCTTGACGAGCTCCTTCATGTCGGCCGGCACCTCGCCACCGTAATCGGCGACGATCATCTGCGCGGCCTCCACGGCATGTTTGGCCTTACTCTTATAAAAGCCGAGTGACTTAATGGTATCGGCCACATCGGCCACGCTCGCCCCCGCCATGGCCTCGGGCGTGGGCCACTGGGCAAACAGCTTCGGCGTCACTTTGTTGACCTGCGCGTCGGTCGTCTGCGCCGAGAGTAGCACTGCAATGAGCAGCCTAAAGGGATTCTCGTGATCCAAAAAGCACTCAACCGGGCCATAGCGACGGTTGAGGCGCTCGCACACCTCAACGGCGCGCTCGCGTTTGGCGGCATTGGTCTCGCGTGGCATAACGACTCCTCGGCTCAGCGGGCTAACAAACCTATGGGCACGATTGTCCCACGTATGGGGTCTTTACGCCTCCAAAAATGCGCCGGTCTGGCGACCCCACAGGCTTGCGTACTCGCCGCCCGCCTCGACAAGCTGCGCATGCGTACCGTCCTCGACAATCTCACCATCGGCCAGCACCACGATGCGGTCGAGCGCCGCCACGGTGGACAGGCGATGTGCCACCACAATGGAGGTGCGACCGCGCATCAGGTTCTCGAGCGCCTCCTGCACCAGCGCCTCGGACTCGCTGTCTAGGGCAGACGTCGCCTCGTCGAGCACCAGAATCGGCGCGTCGGTCAGGATAGCGCGGGCAATGGCCACGCGCTGGCGTTGACCGCCCGAGAGTTTAACGCCGCGCTCGCCCACCATGGTGTCAAAGCCGTTGGGTAGGCGGTCGATAAACTCGGTCGCATTAGCCAAGCGCGCGGCCTCGCGGATCTGTTCGTCGGTGGCGCACGCGCGGCCGTAGGCGATATTCTCGCGAATGGAGCGATGGAACAGCAGCGCCTCCTGCGGCACGTAGGCAACCTGGCGACGCAGGCTCTGCTGCGTGCAGCGCGAGACGTCTTGGCCGTCCACGAGCACGCGGCCGCCCTGCACGTCGTCCAGGCGCAGCAACAGCTTGGTGAGCGTCGTCTTGCCCGAGCCCGATTTGCCCACCAGGCCCACGCGCTGGCCCGCCGCCACATGGAGCGTCAGGTCGTCGAACACGCTCTCGCCCGCCGCGGCGTCACGGTATGCAAAGCTCAGGTGCTCAAAATCAATCGCACCCTCGCCCACTTTAAGCTCGGGAGCGTTCTCGTCATCCGCCACCAGACGTGGCTCGTCCAGCACGCGCGTCATCTCGGCCGCATCGCCCAGCGCGCGGTTAATGCGCTGCATCATGGAGCTTACGTAGTTCAGACGCATGGTGAGGTTGTACGTATAGGTAAAGATCATGACGAGCGCGCCGGCCGAGATGCCAAACCACGCGTTGCCGCCCGCCACGAACACGCTCACTACGGCCATGGTGATGACGATAAGGCCCGAGGTCGTAAAGTTGCGCTGCATCATGGCGTGCATCGAGACCGTCTCGGCGTCGCGCGCGGCGCGGTCGGCGGCATCGAACAGGTCGCGCTCAAAGTCCTCGCGCCCACAGGTCTTGACGGCCAGGATGTTCGTTACCGCGTCGGACAGCACGCCCGACAGCTTGTTCTGCGCGGCGGACGTCGCGGCCGAAAGCGGCATGATGCGCTTGTACATAAGCCAGACAAACGCGATGTAGATGACCATAATGCCCACCAGGATCACGGTAAATGTGGGCACCACCGGGGCGAGCGCCGCCACCGTGCAGATGACCGAGGTGATGGTAGGGATGAGCGAATACACCGTCACGTCAACCAAGCCCGTGTAGCCGCTCATAAAACGGCTCGTCTGGCTCACGAGCGATCCGCCAAAGCGGCTGGTGTGGAATGTCATGGATTGATTGGAGAGCGTGTCAAAGCACAGGCGCGCCAGGTGGTAGTTCCCCGCAATCTCGAGCTTGTAGACGGTGTAGTCCTGCAGCTTGGAGAGGATCTGGCCCACTAGGTTAACGAGCACGAGCGCCAGAATGTAGGGGCCAAAGACCTCAAACACCTGGTCGCCCGGCACGGGGCCGGCCTGAACGCGGTCAACGATAAGGGCCATCACGTAGGTGTTGGCAAACGTGAGCAAAAAGATGTAGCCCGCCGACGAGAACACCGAGAGAAAGACGATCAGCGGCTGTGTGCGCGTGACGTCCCAAAAACGCTGCAGCGTGCGGCGCACGGTGGAGCGTTTGAGCGGACTGGTGCTTCTCTGAGACATGGTCTTCCTTTCGCGTCTGATAGGGCGAAACGCCATTGTTGCACACTAAAGCGCACTTCAGGCAAGCACGATGCGAAAAGTGCCCGCGCCTCGCGTTTACGCCGACGCCCCGCCGTCAGATGCAGCTAGTCCTCGTCTTTTTGGTCTGCGAGCAGCTCCGCGGATGTGAGCCCCAAGATCTCGTCGGCCTCCCGCGCGTCTTCCAGCGCATCGATATCCTTGAGTTTGCGCTCCATAACGTTGGTGCGCGTGGTGATGATGCCCTCGACCGTTTTACCCGCGGTCTCGATCTGCTGCTGGGCGCGACGCAGCGCCGCCTGATAGCACGGCAGCTCGGCCTTGACGGCAGAGAGCACACGCAGCACGTCGTCGGTGCGCTTTTGCAGCCTAAACGTCTGGTAGCTCATCTGCAGGCTGTTGAGGATGGCCGCCATGGTGCTGGGGCCGGCAACGTTGACGTGATAGTCGCGGCCCAGGGTCTCGATAAGCCCGGGACGGCTGACGACCTCGGCGTACAGTCCCTCAAACGGAACGAACATGATGCCAAAGTTGGTCGTCGCGGGCACGCTCAGGTACTTTTCACAGATGTCCTTGGCCTCGCGCTTCACCATGGCGTCGAGCGTCTTGCGCGCGGTGGCCACCGCCTCGGCATCACCCGACTCTTGCGCGTCGAGCAAATGCTCGTATGCGTCGCCCGGGAATTTGGAATCAATCGGCAGCAGCACGGGATCGCCCTCGTCTACCGGCAGCTTGACGGCAAACTCAACGCGCTCCGAGGCGCCGGGCTTGGTGGCGACGTTTTCCAGATACTGGTCGGGCGTAAGGATGTCCGCCAGGATTGCACCCAGCTGCACCTCGCCCAAGATACCGCGCGCTTTTACATTGCCCAGCACGCGCTTAAGGTCGCCTACGCCGGTGGCGATAGACTGCATGTCGCCCAGACCCTTGTACACGGCCTCGAGCTGGTCGCTCACCTGCTTAAACGATGCAGACAGGCGATCGTTGAGCGTACGGGAAAGTTTCTCGTCCACCGTCGCGCGCATCTGATCGAGCTGCACGTTGTTGTCCTTGCGGATGGCACCCAACTGGGCATCGACCGTCTCGCGCACCTTGTCCAGGCGGTGCTCGATGCCCTCGCGGTTGGCACCGAGCTGTTGGGCCGTCTCGCGGCGCAGGTCATCCATGCGGTCGCCGGCCTGCGAGAACTCGCGCGCGATGGTCAGGTAGCGCTGCTGCTCTACGGCGGCGTCGGTCGTCTGCTGCTGCGCAATGGCGTTTGCCGTGCGGCGGGTTTCTGCCAACGCGACGTTCAGGGTGTCGAGCGTGTTGTTGGCCTGCTCGAGCGCAGCCAGCATCTCCGCCCCGCTATCACCGCGCTCCCGCAGCTCGGCGCGAAGGCCCTTGAGCTGCAGGGCACAAGCCACGGCAACCCCCACCGCCACCAAGGCGATCACAACAAGCACGATATCAATAGCAGACATAGTCTCCGCCCAACAAACCTCATCGACCATCAATCAAAACCGCGATCAATCTTACCCCGCCACACGCACCGGGCGCCCCACGGCAATCGGGCAAATGGATTTTGGGCCACAGGCACTAAAACGCTAACTCTCCCAGCCGGCGCGAATGGTTGTTACGACATCGCCCAGGCGCTGGCCGAGGGCTGCCAAGTGTTCAAGCACCTCGCTGGGCGAGGCGCCGTTGAGAATGCACGTGAGGGCATATGAGGCCAAGAAGATTGCCGCGAGCCCCAACGGGATCAGTACGATCATCGCCAGCGAACGCAGGCGCTGGACCCAACGACGGCGACACGCACGACGCTTGTCGAACGCGAGCTCCTGGGCATATGAATCCTGCTGTACGGAATAGGTCTCTGGGGCCACCTCGCCCGCGGGCGCGGCGTTTTGCGCAGGAGGCTGGCCAGCCATCCCCTGCATTTGCATCTCCATAAGCCGTTGCTGTTGGCGCAACATGCGCTCGGCTTGTTGCTGCGGGGTCTCAAGAAACAGATCCATGTTGGCCTCCTCAATCGGAGCATTCGACGCTTGCGCCCAGCATCCCGCACCATCGCGACCACGGCAACGAAATCCGTGACAATAGCCGCAAAGATTCTTTGGTCAGAAAACTGTCGAAAAGCTCAACAACTCCCCTACCAGCACTTTCTTTGAGCTTTTTTCGCCAGCAATCTTTTGCCCTTCCATCAACCCGCCAACTAACCAAAAGCCGACCAAAAGCTTGACAGAAATTGTGAAGACAGGGACCCCACACAAAAAGTGCCGCCCCAAAGGGGCGGCACACAAACTTCTAATCAGCTTTTCTGTAACGAGCACGCGACGGCTCAACGCCGGAGCGCAGGGCGGGGAAACCTTTGCCTCGCGCGATCTGCGGAGCCGTGAGCGAGAGGGAAAGGTTTCCCCGCCCTGTGCTCCGCAGTCGGTGAAGGCAGCTTTACATGCCCGCGAGACCTCGGGCGGCGGTGGCGCACATAAACGACAAGGCTAGAATCACGAGCGAGCCCGCGATGTCTGCCAGCACGCCCATTGCACGGCGCTCAAACAGCCAGCTCTCAAAGTGCGGGGCAACGTTGCGCCAAACACGCCACAACAAGATACCCATGCCGATGACGCCGGGAATATTGAGCAGCAAGATCTCGGAGCACAAGAGGCCAATCAGGTTTCCGGCGGCAAAGCCCGCATCGCCCTCGCAGTATTTACGATAAATCATGTACAGCATGTACGCCACAAACGGCTGCAGGCACGCAGAGATAAACGTAACCACCATCGAGGGGTCCTGGGAAAAGACGTCGGTGAGCTTATCCACGCTCGTGGCATCCTTAGAGGCCAAGAGCAGACCGATGACCACCACAGGCACCACGCCCAAGATGACCTCGACCATCGTAAACAGCTTGGCAGTCAGGTCTTCGCTCGCCGTATTCAAATGAGGCGCCCACTCAGGATGAGCATGCGCACCGACCTTCTTGTCCTTCTCGGCACGATCGGCCTTTTTGCCCTCAGGAACCCGACGACCAGGATCCTTGCGAGTTCCCACCGCAGCAACCCGAGCCCGAGACTTCTTACCCATAAAAAAACACCCCATCAGGTAGTAGATAAACTAAAAGCCGCTACCCAGTGTACCCCCTAACAAATAGTGCCGCCCCAAAAGGGGCGGCACACAAACCAATCTATTAGCCAAAACTCGTTGGCTAGCCCGTGTCGTCAGACCCGCGGCGCATGCCTTTGCCTCGCGCGACTCTGCGGAGCCGTGAGCGAGAGGGAAAGGGATGCGCTGCGGGTCTGACGCCCGGAGCGGTGAAACCAGCAGTTGCCCTGCGGAACCGTGAGCGGGGAGGGAAGGGAATCCGGCCTCCCGCCCCGCGCTCCGCAGCAGCCAGCGCCACGCGCTAGTAGTTCACCACCTGCTCCTCAAAGTACGCCTTCGGGTGATTGCACACCGGGCACACCTCGGGCGCCTCGGCACCAACATGCAGGTGCCCGCAGTTCAGGCACTTCCACACCTTCACGCCCTCGCGCTCAAACACCTCGCCCGATTCAATGCGCTCGACAAGCTTGTTGTAGCGCTCCTCGTGAGCCTGCTCGACAGCACCGACGCCACGGAACTTCTCGGCGATCTCGGTAAAGCCCTCCTCCTCGGCGGTCTTGGCGAACTCGTCGTACATCGTGGTCCACTCGTAGTTCTCGCCCGCAGCGGCATCACGCAAGTTGTCCAGGGTGTCGGGAACGGCGCCGTCGTGCAGATACTTAAACCACAGCTTGGCGTGCTCGGACTCGTTGCCTGCGGTCTCGGCAAAGATATTCGAGATCTGAACGTAACCATCCTTCTTGGCCTTAGATGCGTAGTAGCGATACTTGGTGTGCGCCTGGGACTCACCGGCAAAAGCGGCCTCGAGGTTCTTCTTGGTCTGAGAGTTCTCAAAATCCATAGGTGTACTTCCCTTCAACACATGCCGCCCGTAGGCTTCGAGCGGCCTTGTCTTTAGGATGCCCTCATGTCGAAAATCTAAACCTTACAATCCTGTTCTTCAGATTCGGGTGGGCTACACGCTTAGCCAGCGGTCGCCCTCCACACGGCAAAAGCCCTCACGCTCCAAGTCGGCCAAAATTCCTGCAACAAGATCATGATCGACCGGCTCGCGGCCTGCCGCCGCCTCCATTTCGTTGACACCCGCCACGGCCTCGGCGAGTGTGATGCCCGTCGGCCGCCCATCGCGCGCAGCCAGCAGCATGCGCACAATATGGGCGCGCTTTTGACGGCGCGAGCCCTCAAACTTGGACTGACGGCTATAGCTCGCCGAGCGCCTGGACGGATTGGGCAGCGTCTTTTTAAGATACGCGCCATAATCCAGCAGTGCGTAATACCATGCGCGCGGCGTGTCGGCATCATCGAGCGGCACGGCAAAGGGAGCGATCTCATCCGCCGTCGCACCGGGAGCCGCCGGACAGGCGGATTGGATCAGCGGCACCAGCTCGCGATCGGGAACGGCCGGCACGTCGGGAAAGAAATGATGCAGAAAGACCGTGCGCACGTTGGTCTCCAGATACACACCCGGTAGATCAAACGCAAACGACCGGATGCCCTGCGCCGTCGCCGGACCAATACCGGGCAGGACGACCAGGTCGCGCGTCTCACGTGGAAACTCCCCACCCCAGTCCTCTACAACGCGCTGAGCGGCCCTGTGGAGCGCCAGAGCGCGTCGGTTGTAACCCATCCCCTGCCAAGCATCCAAAACGTCGGAAGGAGCGGCCTGAGCGAGCGCCTGCACGGTCGGAAAGCGGTCGAGCCACGCGGGCATACGCGTCTCCACACGCGGCACCTGCGTTTGCTGCAGCATAACCTCGGAAAGCCAAATAATGTACGGGTCGCGCGTGCGGCGCCACGGAAGGTCGCGATAACGCAGGACCCCTTCCGAACGAATCATCGAACGAAAGGGGTCCTGAATCATGGCTATGCTCCTTATGCGGCGCTATTCCTCCCGGCAAGCGCACGCACAGGTGGCGTACTCGGGAAACGCATCGCGGTCGGCGAACTTGGAATCGACGGCCGGGAACTGGCGGTGAGCGACGATATCGCCCAGCGAAACGGAATCGAGGTAGTCGCGCATCAGCGCTTGAGCTCCGGCCCACAGGGGATGATAGCAGCACGTGCCCATGCGCGCACAGTCGCCATCGGGCGCGGTGCAATCGTTCATGACCATGGGGCCCTGAACGGCCTCAACGACCTGGCGGATGGTGACATCGTCGGGGCTGACCTTAAGACGCATGCCGCCATGGACGCCACGCAGGCTCTCCACAATACCGGCCTGAACCAAACCATGCTGGATCGAACGGGCAAACGAATACGGGACATTGACCTCTTCGGCGGCGGTGCGAACAGAAAGCAGACGCTCCGGGTCCTCGGCAAGCATCGCGAGCATGCGAAGGGCGTAATCAGTCTTCCTCGATATGTCCATTTTTCCCCTTTCAAGGAATAGGAGCAGCTCGAACGAGCTCCGGAGCCGAGCTTACGTCGAGACGTCAATGACCGTAGGACGCCCAAATAGCAAAACGGGTGCCCGCTGAATGCCGTTTTTGAAGCCTCTTGCATCAAAACGGCCCACAGTGCAACTGAGTATAACCTAACCCCCTGCTTCGTTGAACTGGTGTTGCGCAACAAACGCCTTGTTTGAACACATGTCTCAAACGGAGCTTGTCCGGGAATTGGAAGGATTTGCTTTTGGGCGAAAGGGGCCGATGGGATCAAGGTCCAATCAAACGCAAAAAGCCACGTCCGAAGACGTGGCTTTAATTGCGTTGGCGGGAAGTACGGGGCTCGAACCCGCGACCTCCGACGTGACAGGCCGGCGCTCTAACCAAACTGAGCTAACTCCCCAGGCAGTCGTTCGCGTTTGTTTCCGCTCGCGTGCGCTGCGGGGATTAGTATACACAGAAGTCTGTCCGGCGCGCAACAACTTTTTTGAAAAAATTTTTGGGGCCATCCGGGAGGGTCTCCGGGGCTGGGGGCGGGGGTTAAGTTTGCTGCTCTACAGTCCTGCGCAAGACGGAAAGCACATTAAGTGCTTTCCTTTGCGTGCGGAACTCGCGACAAACTTAACCCCCGCCCCCAGCCCCGGAGACCCTCCCTGCCGTCACATTATTCAACCAGTTTTGCGGGCGTGCGCCGCTGCGCGGCTAGCCCGCGTGCTCCTCGGCGGGGTTGTCTAAGGTTGTCGCTGAAGCTCTGCCTTTTGCTGAAAGAAAAACGGGAGATGCAATCTGCATCCCCCGTTTTTGTTGCGGTTACTCCAAGTCAATAAACTTGGTGCTCAAAATCTTGCCGTCCTTTACGAGCATTCTGGCCATGGTGGGGCCTCGGCTGCCTCTGGGGTAGCTGGCACTACCCGGGTTGAGAACCAGGCAGCGGCCCACTTGGGCTTCTTTGGTTACGTGGGTGTGACCGTTGATGGCTACGTCTACGGATCCCACGGGCAGGTCTTCACGGTAGTGGGCTACGGCGAATTTGAGGCCTTCGTAGGTGAAGAGGGCCAGACGGTCTACATCCGGGCCATAGTCGCGGTAGTAGTCGTTGTTGCCTAGGACCGCTCGCACGGGGGCGATGGTGCATAGATGCTCGTAATCCATCTCTGAGGTGAGGTCTCCGGCGTGGATGATCAGATCTGCGCCCTTGAGCTCGTCCAGAAGCGCGGGCGAAAGATAGCCGTGGGTGTCCGAGATGATGTCGATGCGCTTGGCGCTTGCACTGTTCATGGGATCCCTTCTTCAAAACCGATTCGACGTATATACAAAAAGCCCCACGGCTCCGCAGACAATTGTCTACAGGGCTGCGGGGCCAGCGTGCTAGAGGCTCAGGGCCTTCTTGAGCGGCACAACGCGACGGCGCGAGACCGGCACGCGTTCGTCGACGCCCGTAATGCCCAACTGGATAGCGCCCGAGGGCACCGTCTCGACATCTGTGACGCACGCCAAGTTGACGATATAGCGACGGTGAACGCGGAAGAAGCCAAAATCACAGAGCTTGGCCTCGAACTGTGCCAGAGAGGTCGTCGACAAAAAGCGATCATCGACGGTATAGATACAGGAGTAATCGTCCTTGGCCATGATGAAGCGAATGTCATCCACGGGGATGAGGACCTTACGGCCGCCCTTTTCCACCGGAATGCGCTCAATGGTGGCTTTGCTGTCCGTGACGGGCTTGGCGTGCTGCATGACCTTCTCGATCGCGCGATCCAGGCGTGCTTCCTCAACCGGCTTCATTAGGTAATCGACGGCATCCACGTCGAACGCCTCGACGGCATGATCGCTATACGCGGTCACAAACACAATCGCCGGCGGATTCTTAAGCTTATGCAGTGCCTCGGCAAGCTGCAGACCAGAAGCGCCGGGCATCGAGATATCGAGAAATACGACATCGACGCGGCTTTCCATCAACATCTCAATGGCGGAGCGGACGCTCGACGCCTCAGTGATCGTGCCGATCTTGCCCGTCTGCTCGAGCAAGAAGCGAAGTTCCGAACGGGCCGGGGCCTCATCATCCACAATCATCGCACGCAGCATAGGGATTAAACCTTTCGTCAACAAACTAGGCTGGGCATCCGCCGCTTGGCGTTGAGCCCATAGCCTTTCATTTTACTCTTGAATGTCAAAGATGCTCTCTGACAAATCAAGATGCAGGAGCACTTTGGTGCCCTTGCCCGGCGCCGATTCGACGCGCGTATAAGAGTGCGGTCCATAAAAGCGATGGATGCGCTCAGAAATATTGTGCATGGCCACGCCGGCGCCGCCGCCTTGCGGGGAACTGGCATCGGGGCGGGCGGAGCGCTCATCAAACAGCCTAGCGGCGGTGCCCTCGTCCATGCCCACGCCGTTGTCGGCCACGGCAATCAGGATTGCGTCGTCGCCGTCTTGATGGACGGTCACGTCAATCCGCAGGGCATCGTCATCGCCCATGCCATGCCGCACGGCGTTCTCGACGATGGGCTGGATTACAAAGGCCGGGACCAACGTGTCCTCAACATCCTCGGAGACATCGAAGGTCGCCAGTACGCGGTCCTCGCCAAAGCGCGCCTTCTCAAACGTCAGGTAGCGCTTGGTCTGGGCAACCTCGCGCGAGACCGGGATAAGCGACCCCGAGTTGTCGAGCGTGGCGCGATAGAACGAGGAGAACTCGCGCAGCAGCTCGCGGGCACGCAGCGGATCGGTGCGTGTAAACGACGCGATGGTATTGAGCGTGTTGAACAGAAAGTGCGGATTGATCTGCGCTTGCAGGGCACGAACCTCGGCACGGGCCGTGAGCTCCTTTTGCACCTCGAGCTCGTGGATGGCGAGCTGCGTGGACAGGATCTCGGCAAAACCCGAGGCGAGCGCATACTGGGTACGGTCGACGGCACGCGGGGTCTTGTAGTAGAACTTGAGCGTGCCGACGGTGCGGTCGCCCACCTTGATGGGCGCGATGATACCGGCGGGGACATGGTTGTGCGAGCCATCCGAACCCACCACGTCCACCACGCGGTTGAACGACTGCACGATGCCGTGCTCAATGACGTAGCGCGTGGCAAGCGTGTGGATGGGCGAATCGGGCAGCAGCTTTTCCTCGAACTCGCCCGCGCAGGCCAACACGTTGCTCTCATCGGTGATGGCAACGGTCATGGCACGTGTCTCGGGCAGGATACGCCGGCACACCAAAAGCGCCGATTCCTGCGTCAGGCCGCCCTTAATGTCCTCGAGCATGGCCGAGGCAACCGAGAGCGTCTCCTCGGTGTACTGGGAGCGTACCGAATCGGGATTGAGCGTCAAATAGATAAAGATGCACAGGAAGATGCACAGCAGCGCACAGGCGATCACCGTGGCAATCGGCTCAATGCCAGTCGCCAGGGCAAAGATAAAGTACGCCAACACGCAAACGGCACAGACAACGGCGATGATGCGAAAGATTGAAATTGAATTATCGCGCTGGGCGCGGCGGTCGATCATTCAGCCCCCTCCAGGATGCTAATCAGTTGTGCGTCGCGCCAAAGTTCGTCCATAATCTTGGGCCAGAAACTCTGAAAACGCAGGTAGCTTGCGGCGTTTTGGCGGGCATAGGTCTTGGCCTCGTCAATACCATGACGCCAGATGCGCAGATACCCCTCGTGCTCGCGGGTAAACATGCTGCGAACCATGGCGGTCTTGCGCACGCGGTCGTCGAGCTCGCGCGAGATCCACGGACCCGGATAGGGCATGAGTGATGCGGCCGTAACCGGAATAAGCTCCTTTTGGTGCGCAGCGAACGTCAGCTTGGCCCGCTCGTAGTACCAACGGTACACGTCCTGCATAAAGCGCGGCGAACGCTTCTCGGACTCGGGCGGCAGGTGGCGCACGGTCCACTCGTTATCGAACCACACGTCATAGCCGAACATGCGCATGTTAAACAGGTAGTCCAGATCCTCGCCGCGGGTGATAAACGGATCGAAGGCCACACGCGTAAAGGCGCGGGCGTGCAGGGCCATCAGGCCGCCGCATACGTAATTGGAGCGCGAGATGCGGGTACCCGAGAGCGCCTTTTTCATCCAGCGATTGAACTCGATACGCTTGGTCCACCAGCGATGGCAAATGCCCACTTTGTCCGTGGGAGCCAGCGGCGACCCGTCGCGATCGTAAAAGTATCCGCTCTTGACTAAAATCGGCAGGCCCTGACGCGTCTGCTGGCCCAGCGCATAGGTCGCACGCTTCATAAAGTCGGCATCGATGACGGTCTCGTCGTCATCCAAAAACACAACCGCGTCGTGCCCCAGCACCGCCGCGCAGGCAAGACCCATGTTGCGGATGGCGCCGTAGCCGCGCAGGCTCACGCACTCGCCCGAGCCTTTGGGCGCAATCTGTGCCACGCGGTCGGCAACACGCGAAGCCTGCGTATTGGTAACGACGGTGACCTTAAGTGTGGGATGCGCATTAACGATTTCGTGCACGCGATGAGATACGTCGGCCGTGGCAGAAACCGGACAGACCACCAAGAGAATGATGCGCGGAATGTCGCGCACCTGTTCGAGCGAAGTCAGGCAGCGATCGAGTTCCGGGTTGGCGGCATTGAGCGACGTCGAGTGATCGTAGGTGCCGGGAGCGTTTGCTTGGGTATCATCGCCCGCCCAATATGTTGGGATCACAACCGTGGCGTTCATACCTTTACCCTCCTTGCAACACAAAAACGGGGCGCAGCCAAACACAGGCGACGCCCCGCGACCTAGCTGATTCCATCATACCCACTTGGGCTAAACATTGCTCGGAAGTCAGAATGATTTATGCGGCTACTTCCAAAAGAGTACTGCAGATAGGCACAATTGCTGTACTGAGCCCGGTTGCCTTACGCCGCCGCCTGAGCCATGCGGGACAGACGGACCAGCAGCACAAAGCCAACAACCAGCAGAACACCAATAGAAAGGACACCCAGCGACGGGTTGCCGGTCAGCGAGGTGACAACCGACACCAGGAAGGTGCCCATAACGCTTGCGTAACGGCCAAAGATATCGAAGAAGCCATAGTACTCGTTGGACTTTTCCTTGGGGATGATGCGGCCAAAATAGCTGCGGCTCAGCGCCTGCACGCCACCCTGGAACAAGCCGACCAAAATGGCGAGCACCCAGAACTCAAAGGCAGTCTTTAAGAAAAACGCGGCAAAGAGCACAATGCCCATGTAGGCGGCGACGGCCACCAAGATCATATTGAGTGTGCCCACGCGACCGGCGAGCTTGCCGTAGATAATGGCGGACGGGAAGGCCACAAACTGCGTAACGAGCAGCGCCAGCACCAGCTGGGTCGAGTCGATACCCAGAGCCGATCCGTAGCTGGTTGCCATGGAGATGACCGTGTGCACACCGTCGATGTAGAAGAAGAACGCGATCATGTAGACCAGCACGGTCTTGTTGTGGGCGATCTCGCGCATGGTGTGTCCGACCTCGGAGAACACGCCGCCCACGATGTGACCGATGGTGTCCTGGGGACCGCGCTCGCGACCGTACTTTTGCTTATAGGTACGAATGAGCGGCAGGGTAAAGATGAGCCACCAGGCACCGGTGATGATAAACGACAGACGCGTTGCCAGCATGGTGGGGACGCCAAGGGCGGGGCCACCCATGATAAGCGCCAGGCAGATGATGAACGGTACGGTGGAACCGATGTAGCCCCAGGCATAGCCCGAGCTGGACACGGCGTCCATGCGCTCGTCGGTGGTAATGTCGGGCAGCATGGCGTCGTAGAACGTCATAGAAGAGTTAAGGCCGATGGTGCACAGCACGTACACGGTCAAAAATGCCATGGCGGACATGGGGATAGCCTGCGCCAGGCAAAGAACCAGGCCCGTGAGGAAGAAGCCCAGGAAGAACTTGATCTTGTTGCCGGCGTAATCGGCAAGCGCGCCCAAAATGGGCATGAGCATGGCAATGACCAGCGAGGCAATCGTCTGCGCGTTGCCCCAAGCGACCACCAGGTCTGCCGAGGAAGCACCGGTATTGATGGCGTTAAAGTAGATGGGCACCACCGAGGTATTGAGCAGCACGAGGGCCGAGTTGCCCACATCGTACATAACCCAGTTACGCTCGAGCTTGGTGTATTTCATGGACAGGGCCCCTTCGTATTCGCCCGATATGCAGTTAGTTCATCGTACCCCAATTGTCCAGAGGCGCCGGTAAGGATTCGGCAAAGGGGCACGCACGAGCCCTACTCCTCGCGGTCGAACTCTTCGTCGGCGCCGAGCACGCGACCGCTGTAATTGACGTGGTTGGTCACGGCTTCCATATCGCCGGTCTCGATAAAGCGGGCGACGGTGAGCTCGTAATCGAGCAGTGCGCGGTCAAAAACCTCGGGGAAGCTCTCGGTCGAGACTTCATCGGTAAAGGGGTTCTTCCATGCCAAGTGGCCCAGATTGCCGGTACGCTCGGGCAGCTCAGTCGTCACGCGGTGCGCAAGGCCGTCGAGCAGCGAATAATCGTGTACCAAGCCCTCGAGCAGGGCAATCGCGCGCGTCTTGGCCGAACCGGCCGGCTCGATAGTGCGGTAGAGCAGCTGCATGTCGGCTACGGCGCCGCCGTACTCCCCCGCCGGGACATCGATGCCGTACACGCGCCCGGCGACGTAGCTCATCAGCACGCCGGCAACACGATTGATGCGGTCGGTAGTGACGATCTCGCCCGCCGGCGGATAATCCTCCACCGTTGCCCCATCGCGCTTGAGCTGCAGCATCAGCACGTCCAAGTCGCTTTCGAGCACGGCGTGAACTTGACTGCCCGAAGCCTCGAGCTCGGGGTCGGACTCGACAATGCCAAACTGCTGCTCGTAGACAAAGGGATGGGCATTGCGGTCGAGCACATAGTGCGACAGCAGGCCCAGCGCAAACGCACGACCCAGGCTGGCATCGCGCGGCAGCAGGTGCGACACGCCATCGCGCAGGCACGAGAACTGACGCGACATGCGCGAGCGGTGCATAACCTGCGCCAGCAGCGTGCAGTCGGAAACGCGCGGCGTCAGGATGTGGAAGAAGAACGGGTCGGGACCTTGGTTTCCCAGGATAAAGGCGATGCGCTCCTCGTCGGACGTGATAACGCCCTGTGGAAGACGGTCGATGCTTTCCTCGCCAAACAGATGATGCGTAATGAGCGCGGGCATATTGTTCCTTTCGATTTCATTCGATGCCACCCATTATGCCCACCGCACGGCCATGCCAAACCTACGCCGGTAAACGTTGGCATGCGAACCGCCTACGCAAGCCCCAGGTGCGCCTTAACCTCGGCAGCGCGACGACGCGACACAGGCACTGCTGAGGCTACGCGATCGAGCCTGAGCTCCATCAGGCCCGTGGAGCCGATCTCGACATTATGCACGTCTTCCAAATTGACCAGATAGCTGCGGTGGACACGAATAAAGCCCTCGGAGGCCAGACGCCGCTCGAGCGAGGAAATCGACTCATTGATCAGATACGTCGCCTCGGCGCAGACGGCGTTGCAAAAATCGGCGCGTGCCTCAAAGTAGCAGACATCCGCCACGGGAATGAACACCTTTTTGCCCCCGCGATCCACCGTCAGGCGCAAGGGCTGGCGCGGAGCATGAACGACACGGCGAGCACCCAGGGCAGTCTCAATCTTGTCGAGCGCCTTTGACAAGCGGGCATCCTCGACCGGTTTGACGACGTAATCGACAGCATCGAGGTTATAGGCATCGGCCGCATACTCGGCAAATGCCGTCACAAACACCACGACCGGCGGCGTCTTTAGGTTCTGCAGCGTCTCGGCAAGCTCAATTCCCGAGCGACCGGGCATAGTAATGTCTAAAAACAGCACGTCGGGCTTGTTCGACAGAATCGACTCCACGGCTTCGGTGACATTGCCCGCCTCGGCAATCTGGCCCACACGCATATCCTTTTCCAACAGATAGCGTAGCTCAGCCCTAATTGGAGGCTCGTCATCAACCACCAAGATGTTCCAGCCTTCGGACATATGCGCTTCCCCTCTTTTTCTCTCAATCCAACCGCGTGCTACACCGTTAGCGGCGCCGGCTCATGCGGCTCGCCGTTCAACTCAACGATGACCTGCGTTCCCACGCCCTCCTGGGACTTCACGCGCATGCCGGAATCTTCTCCGTAAAAGAAATGGATGCGCTGAAGCACGTTGAAGAGCGCCAGGCCGCAACCTCGCTTGACGGAGCCGTCGGCGGTAATGCTCTCGGGCTCCTCTCGGCGATGCTGCTCAAACAGATGCGCGCAGACTTCTTCGCTCATCCCGATGCCGTCATCTTCGACGATGATCTCCAAGCCGTCATCGGTCTCAAAAGCCCTAACACGAATAGAAAGCGGCTCGGTCTCGCGCTGAGCATGCTTGATACAGTTTTCGAGCAGCGGCTGCAAGATAAACGGCGGCACCAGGCTGTCGCGCACCTCAAAGTCGATGTCGACCGAAACGCGCAGACGGCCGTCGCCATACCGGGCCTGCATAAGATTGATATAACGAGTGCCCTGTTCCACCTCGTGCTCGAGCGTGGTGAGCGTATCGGAATCAGAAAGCGTCTGACGATAGTAGTTGGAAAAGTCGATCAGCAGCGATCGCGCCTTGTCGGGCTCGGTTCGAACGAGCGACACGATCGTGCTGATGGTATTGAATAGAAAATGCGGGTCGACCTGCGACTGCAGGGCGCGAAGCTCAACGCGGGCCGTGAGCTCGTCCTGGCGCTCGAGCTCAAAGCTGGCGAGCTGCGTGGAGATGAGATCGGCAAAACCCGAGGCAAGGGCCGTCTGGCGCATATCGATGCTGCTCAGGCGGGGGTAATACAGCTCGAGTGTGCCCACGCAATGCCCGCGCACGGTAAGCGGCGCGACAATGCCGGCGCGCAGACGGGGAAAATAGCCGCCCGTCTCATTGGAGGCGTCGCGCGAGAACACGCTTTGCTCACCGCTGTTGATCACGTTGAGCGTAGTCCGCAGCACCACCGGGGTGCCCGCGGGGCATTTTGCCGAGTCCTCGCCCCAGCTTGCCAACACCTGCTTGCCGTCGGTAAAGCAGATGGCAGAGGCGATAGTTTCGGACAGGATGATCTTAGAGGCGCCTAGGGCAGCTTCGGGCGTAAGGCCGCGCGACGTGTAGGCGAATATTTTTGAAGCGATGGCGAGCGTGCGGTCGGTAGCGCTCGATGTGAGGTCGTCGGGAACGACAAAGACGTATGAGAAGAAGAAGCACAGCATGACCAAGCCGGCAATGACGACAACGGCCGGAACGGGATTGGGATTATCGGTTAGATCCCAGATGAGCAGCAGGATAAGCAGCGGAACGACAATACCGAGCAAGATGGCTTGAACCACATGCTGAGCGGTACGAAAGACCTTGGTAGAGTTGTAGCTCTTGCCCAGAATCAGCCTATTGAGATCCACCGTCATCCCCTTCTTACTGACGCACCCCATAGCAATAAAGAGGGCCGCAAGCGACCCTCTCCATTGCATTATGCAATCAAATACTGTGTTTTACATCCAGTCATCGATGAACGGTAGCTTAGGCGCTGTACTTGTTTGCCTCGCCGAAGGTGCCGGCCTCGACAATCCAGCCGTCCTTCATGATGACGTCCATGTTGTCGGTGTTGAGCACGTGGATGTCGGCGGCGACGTCACCGTTGACGACCAGCAGGTCGGCGCACTTGCCGGCCTCGATGGAACCGGTCTCGTCCTCGATGTGGCACATCTTGGCACCGTTGAGGGTGGCACAGGTGATGGTCTCGACCGGGGTGAAGCCGATCTTGTCGACGAACTCGTACATCTCCTCGATGGAGCAGGTGCCGTACGGGGTGACGAAGGAGAAGGAATCGGAGCCGATCGTCATGACGACGCCGCGCTTCTTGGCCTCGCGCAGGCAGTCGTAGTTGCGCTGCAGCTCCTTCTCGACCAGGGTGCCCTCGTACTTGTCGTGCAGCTCGGGGACGTAGACGGGCGGATAGGTGGCGTACCAGGTGGGCAGGAAGGCGATCGTCGGGGTGAAGAAGGTGCCCTGCTCGGCCATGAGGTCCATGGTGCGCTCATCGATATCGAAGCCGTGGATCAGCTGCTCGCAGCCAAAGCGGACGGAATCGTAGGCAGCGGCGTGGTTGTTGTAGCAGTGGCTCCACACGGGGATGCCGACCATCTTGGCCTCTTCGACCACAGCCTGAATCTCCTCGGAGCAGTAGTGCTGGTCGCGGCCGGAGTCCCAGCGCCAGATGCCGCCACCGGTAGCCCAGATCTTGATGGCATCGGGGTTCTCACGCAGGCGACGACGGACGGCCTTGCGCAGATCCCAAGGACCGTCGACCTGATCGCCCCAGGGGTGCGATTCCTTGTTGAGCTCCTGGCTGCAGTGGTGGGAGTCGCCGTGGCCGGCAACGCGGCAGAAGCCAAGGCCGGTGGCCAGAACGCGCGGGCCCTTGAAGACGCCCTTGTCGATGCAGTCACGGATCTGGATACCAAAGCGACCGATCTCGCAGACGGTGGTGAGGCCGTGGGTGAGGCAGTCGTAGGCCTGCTTGACGGCGACGGCCTGCTTCTCGAGGAGCGGCTGCATGACCCAGTCGGTGTCATCGTCGGTCAAGTTGCCCGAGAAGTGCAGGTGGGTGTCGATCAGGCCGGGAAGGACGGTCTTGCCGGCGGCGTCGATAACCTCAACGCCCTCGGGAAGGTCCTGCATAGCACCGGCGTACTCGATCTTGCCGTTGTCGTCGACGAGAACGAGGGAGTTCTCGACCGGCTCGGCACCGGTACCGTCGATGAGCTTACCGCCAACGATTGCATACTTAGTGGACATGGTTCCTCCTTATGGATCCATATAGTGGGCGAGGCCGTGTTGGGTTAAGGCCTCACAAAGCTACCCAAGTGGTGCCGGGTTCGGTGCGCGGAAGAGAGGGGCCCGCGCACCTGATCCGCCCCGGCTCGGCGTTACTTTTTGCGGGAATTGGTGAAGGCCATGAGAGCCAGGCCGACGGCCAGCCAGCCGATCACGATGCTCCACTCCACCATGTTGAGGGAGGCGGGAGAGAACGGAATCACGAGCAGGCCGATGATGATGGCGCAGGCGGCGATAGCGAGGCCGATGCCAAACTTGCCGCCGGGCACCTCGTAGGGACGAGGCAGGTCGGGCTCGGTGAAGCGCATACGCAGGCATGCGAGGGCGACCATGCCGCAGGAGAAGATGAAGGCGAGAGCCGACACGTTGGTCAGAGGGATGAGCATGTTCTTGCCCAGGAACGGACCGACGACGGTGATGACGCCCAGAACGACGCAGGCGAGCTTGGGAGCGCCGGACTTGGGGTCGACCTCGGCGAACTGCTCGGGCAGCTGGCCCTTGCGGCCCATGGCGAGCATGATGCGGCTCGTGGCGCCGTAGAAGGAGTTCATCGGGCCCATGGGTCCAAGCGTGGCGATGACGAGCATGGCCAGGTACAGAAGCATGTTGATGCCCTTGAGGCAGGCAAGCGCGGGAACCGGGCTCTTAACGAACTCATGCCAGTCGAGGATGGTGCCGAACGAGTAGATGCAGACCATGTAGAAGCCGCCGGCGGCCAGCAGAGCCAGGGAGATGATCTTGCCGAACTTGTTCCAGTTGAGGCCCTCGGCTGCTTCCTCAGCCTGCTGGGGAATGGTGTCGAAACCGGCGTAGAAGAACGGGGTCAGAACCAGGACCGACACGATGCCGGCAAACAGGCTGGAGCTCTCGGTAGCGGCCTTGCCGCCGCCAGCGCCGGTGACCTGGGAGAATACGGGCATGGCATTGTCCGGCGAGCCGGTGAACAGCGAGACGCCCATGGCGAGCAGCATGCCGCAGAGCAGAGCCTTGGTCAGGAAGGCCTGGAGCTTGGCAGCCGAGCTGGCACCGCGGAAGTTGAGGAAGATGACGTAGACTGCAAAGCCGAGCGCGATCAGCGTCGGGAACAGGTAAACGTCGGCCCCCAGGATGGTGTAGAGCTTGACGGCGCGCAGCCACTCAAGGCCGGGCAGGCTGCCGAACATCTCGGACACAAGGGTCGAAATGGCGATGGCCTCCCACGGGCACAGGATGCCGTTGCCCAGGGCCAAAAGCCATCCGGTGATGTAGCTCAGCGTACGGCCAAAGCTACGATCGACATACTCGACGATGCCGCCCGAGATGGGGATAGCAGCCGTGAGCTCACCGAAAACAGCTCCGACGGGCACGAGGAAGATTGCACCCAAGAGGAATGCGATCATAGCGGGAACGGGACCGCCGCCCACGACCATCCAGTCGCCGACCTGCAGAACCCAACCGGTACCGATGATGGCACCGAAGCCGATGGTGAAGAAGTTCCAGAGCGAAAGCGTTTTCTTCATGCCGCCGTTATCCTCGACTGCAACTTCTGCATTCTTGTCCGCCATTGTTCCCCTCCTTTCCTTTTTGACGCCCCTTGGCGTCACCCCTTGCGCGGTCCGTTTTGCCGCGCGCTTTTTTCCATGGCTTTAAGATACGGCCTTGGCGCAGCAGCGCCGCTCGCAGCTCGACCGAAGGCAGAACTGCAAAACGAGCGGCACCGTTTTTGGGACGAACGGCGGGAGACGTCATTCGTCTTGGACGCTTTCATCTTGTCTGCTTTTGAATACCTGTTGCCGTGACACTTGGCGCGCGGCGCGGCAACGTTCATACCATTTGTCAGGCTTTTGGCGCACATACCCATGTGTCGTGCATCATTTTATGTAGGATAGACAAGTTACACATGAGGCAAGGTGATTCGAATGGCATACGGATACAATGACGGCGACCAACGGCCACAAAGCGTGCGCCTTGCCGGCCGCACCACGCCAACGCCCAGAAGCACCTCCGACAACGACAACCCGCAGCGCCCCCAAGAGCAGCTCGGGGCTTCTTCGCGGCAACAAAGCCGTACCGTGCAGCAGTCAGACCGCGTGAGTACGAGCACACGCCAACGCCAGACCGACACATCGCAGCCACGCCGCTACGATCGGCATAAGACCGACTACTACGTCAAGCGCTCCTTTTCGCGACCTCAACGCGATCGCGGCAATTCCGCCCCTCACCCCGCGTCGCACACCACAAGCCACGCGCTTCCGGCCCGCCGCCTACGCCTTGCGCTTTGCTCCATCGCCGCCTGCCTCGTCTTTGTGTTTTTGGGATCCTGTATCTCCCACGGATCAGCTGGTCTTGAGCCCACTGCCGAGGACAAGCTGCTTAAAGCTCCCGTCGCGCCCGGTTACTCATTTGCGTTCTCGACCCCACGCTCGCAATGGCAGGCCGGCACCATGCCCCACATCTACCAAATTGACCCCGCATGGTCGGAGCTGCCCTATGCCGGTGGCACTATTCGCGAAAACGCTTGCGGTCCCACTTGCCTCACCATGGTCTATATCTTTAAGACCGGCCACACCGATAAGACACCGGTCGATATATGCGCACTGGCCGAAGCCGGCAACTACGCCCCCACTGGTGCCACCGAGTGGTCGTTTATGACAGGCGGTGCGTGGCAGCTGGGGCTCAACGGAACACAGCTCTATAACGATCGCGAATCGATTACCCAAGCACTTCGCTCGGGTGCGCCCGTCATCGCCGCAGTGCGCCCCGGTACGTTTACCAACGTAGGCCACTACATCGTGCTCTACGGCATCGACGATGCCAACCAGATTGGCGTCTACGACCCCAACTCGGCCAGCCGCAGCGCCCGCCGCTGGGGCGTCGTAGAGGTCCTCAACGAAGTCGAAGCCATGTGGGCCTACTACTAGTCATTGGGCACTCATTGGGGACAGGACACTCATTGGGGACAGACTTAAATGAGTACCTGGGAAACTGTGCCCCGCTTTGGACACTCATTGTGGGATGCGCTTTCCGCAGTTGATCGGTGCCACGCATTTAAGTCTGTCCCCAATGACCAGCCCTAGACTGCCGGCAGGAAAGGAACGTCCCTAAGTGCCGGGTTGAAACAAAAGCCCCGCAGCCGGAGCGGACTGCGGGGCTCATGAAGAGAGGCTAGTTTGTGGGCGCTTTGCCTGGCGCCCACGAGAGAGTCAACAGAGTAGAGACTACTCGTGGATGCGGGTACCGGAGAGGCCGGCCATGGTCTCGGCGGCCTTGTCTAGAGCGCCGATGATGCAGGTGCGGCCCTTGCGAGAACGCGCGAACTTGATGGCAGCGCGAACCTTGGGCTCCATGGAACCCTTGCCGAACTGGCCCTCGTCGGCCAGGCGCTCGGCCTCGTCGGCGGTGAGGTCCTCGAGCTCCTCCTGGTTGGGCTTGCCAAAGTTGATGGCGACATGCTCAACGGCGGTCAGCAGGAACAGAACGTCGGCGTCGCAGTCCTCGGCCAGCAGCTCGCCGCCCAGGTCCTTGTCGATGACGGCGGGAACGCCCTTGTAGCAGCCCTTGTTCTCGTAGTCGCGGACGACGGGGATGCCGCCGCCACCGCAGGCGATGACGATGAACTCGTTGTCGAGCAGGTTGAGGATGGAGTCAGCCTCGACGATCTTCTTGGGATCGGGGGAAGCGACGACGCGACGCCAGCCGCGGCCGGAATCCTCGACGAAGACCTTGGAGGGATCCTCGGCCATGAACTCCTTGGCCTGCTCCTCGGTGTAGAAGGGGCCGATCGGCTTGGTCGGGTTCTTGAACGCGGGATCATCCGGGTCGCACTCGATCTGGGTGACGACGGTGGCGGCGTGCCAACGCTTATAGCGCTTGTGCATCTCGCGGCCGATGCCCTGCTGCAGGTGATAACCAATGTAGCCCTGGGACATGGCGCCGCACTCGGGCAGCGGCATCTCGGGGGTACCGATGGCATCGTGGGCAGCGGCGAAGGCGTTCTGGATCATGCCGACCTGCGGGCCGTTGCCGTGGGTGATGATGATCTCGTTACCCTGCTCGATGAGACCAAGGAGAGCGTGGGCGGTGTTGCTCACGGCCTCGATCTGCTCGACGGGGTTGTTGCCGAGGGCGTTGCCGCCAAGGGCGACGACAATACGATCGGGCTTGCCAAGAGGCTTAGACATTGCTGGAATCCCTTCTGTAAAAGGCCTACAACCCATTAATAACCCGTGTCCGTGCGATACGCGAGTTTATTAAGGTTTATATTCTTGTTATCCCTCATTTTATTCATTTTGAAAACAGTTGAACGGTGAACGGTCGTTTTTACCCGCTCAGCGTATAGAAGCCCAGCTCAGGTATATCTATGCCATTTACGTGCGACTTTATTTTAATAGAGCAGGGATTAGACCAGATTATGCAAACTATATCTCTGCTAAACACAAAACGGACAGCGCAATATCTTACTCGCACTATACGAGATTCTATGCATTAATAAGACGAGTATGCACTCCGACAAAAACATGGGGCTTTTCATCCAGCATAAGGAATATAGATGAGCTCCAAAAAGCAATCAGCCCCAAAGTGGCGCGAGGTTTCGCGGCAAAGCCGCGAAACAGCGAAGGGGACCAAAGGCCTCCACAACCACGTCCTTCATCAGCCCACACAATCCGAGGATGTAGTCGTAGCAGGATCTGAGGGCTGACCTTCGCGGACACTCCGCAGGACGAAAGAACCCCCGCCGCACGTAGTGCGCAGCGGGGGTTCTTTCATGTCCGAGGACGTCCGCGAAGGTCAGCCCTCAGATCCTGCGGTGGGAGACCTAGGCCTCGTTGTACACCGTCTTGAGCTTCAGCAGGTGAGCGTAGCGGTCCATGGCGGCCTGCTCGTTCTCCTTGAAGAGCTCCTCAGCGCGCTCGGGGAAGGAACGCGTCAGCGAAGCGTAACGGGCCTCGTTCATCAGGAACTCCTGATAACCGCCCGCGGGCTCCTTGGAATCGAGCGAGAACTTCTTGCCGGCAGCAGCCTCGGGGTTGAAGCGGAAGAGGTTCCAGTAACCGCACTCGACAGCCTTCTTCATCTCGGCCTGGCAGTTCTGCATGCCACCCTTCTTGATGGAGTGCATCTCGCAGGGGCTGTAGCCGATGATGAGGGACGGACCGTCGTAGGCCTCGGCCTCGTGGATGGCCTTGAGGGTCTGAGCCGGGTTGGCGCCCATGGCGACCTGCGCCACGTAGACGTAGCCGTAGCTCATGGCAATCTCGGCCAGGGACTTCTTCTTGGTCACCTTACCGGCAGCGGCGAACTGAGCGACCTGGCCCAGGTTCGAGGCCTTGGAGGCCTGACCACCGGTGTTGGAGTAAACCTCGGTGTCGAAGACGAAGACGTTGACGTTGTGGCCGGAAGCCAAGACGTGATCCAGGCCACCGAAGCCGATGTCGTAGGCCCAACCGTCGCCGCCGAAGATCCAGAAGGACTTCTTGGTGAGGTAAGCCTTGTCGGCGAGGATCGCCTTGGAAGCGTCGCAGCCGCACTTCTCGAGCTCGGCAACGTAGGCAGCGGCAGCGGTCTTGGAAGCCTCGGTGTCGTTGACGGAGTCGATCCAAGCCTGGCCGGCAGCCTTGAGCTCATCGGACGGACCATCGGCAGCGATGATGTCCTGGGTAGCGGCGATCAGCTTCTTCTGGACGGCCTCGTAACCGACGGCCATGCCCAGACCGTGCTCGGCATTGTCCTCGAACAGGGAGTTGTTCCACGCCGGGCCGTGACCGTCCTTGTCCTTGCAGTAAGGAGCGGTGGCAGCGGGGTTGCCCCAAATGGAGGAGCAGCCGGTGGCGTTGGAAATGAACATGCGGTCGCCGGCGACCTGGGTCACCAGACGTGCATAGGCGGTCTCGGCGCAGCCGGCGCAGGAGCCGGAGAACTCCAGGTAGGGCTGCTTAAACTGGCTGCCCTTGACGTTGGCCGCGATGAGCTCCTTCTTCTCGGAGACGTTCTCGACCATGTAGTCCCAAACGGGCTGCTGGTCCATCTCCTGCTCGGTGGGAACCATCTCGAGGGCGCCCTTGGGGCAGACCTTGACGCAGTTGGTGCAGCCCATGCAGTCGAGCGGGGACACAGCCATGGTGAACTTCATGCCCTTGGCCTTGGGGCCCATGGCGTCGAGCGTGCGGGTAGCCTCGGGCGCGGCGGCAGCCTCGTCCTCGGTCATCGCGAACGGACGGATGGTGGCATGCGGGCACACATAGGCGCACTGGTTGCACTGGATGCACTTGGTCTCGTCCCAGTGGGGAACGACCACGGCGACGCCGCGCTTCTCGTATGCGGAGGCGCCCAGCTCAAACTGGCCGTCAGCGCAATCGACGAAGGCGGAAACAGGCAGGCTGTCGCCGTCCATGCGATCGATGGGCTCGAGCAGGTTCTTGACCTGCTGGGCGATAGCGGACTTGGTCTCCTCGGAGAGCTCGACGGGAGCGGCGTCCTCGGCGGTAGCCCAGTCGGCCGGAACCTCGAACTTACGGAAGGCGGTAGCGCCGGCATCGATGGCCTTGTGGTTGGCGTCGACGATGGCCTGGCCCTTCTTCATGTAGGACTTGGTAGCCGCGTCCTTCATGTACTGCAGGGCGTCCTCGGCGGGCAGGACCTTGGCCAGCGCGAAGAAGGCGGACTGGAGCACCGTGTTGGTGCGCTTGCCCATGCCGACCTTAGCGGCCAGGTCGATAGCGTCGATCAGGTAGACGTTGACGTTGTTGTTCGCGATGTAGCGCTTGGCCACGGCGGGCATGTGCTCGGCGAACTCCTCGTCGCTCCACTGGCAGTTGACCAGGAAGGTGCCGCCCGGCTTGACGTCGCGGACCATCTTGAAGCCCTTAACGATGTAGCTGGGGTTATGGCAGGCGACAAAGTCGGCCTTGGTCACGTAGTACGGCGAACGGATCGGAGAATCACCAAAGCGCAGGTGCGAGACGGTGACGCCGCCGGTCTTCTTGGAGTCGTACTGGAAGTAGGCCTGGACGTACTTGTCGGTGTGGTCGCCGATGATCTTGATCGAGTTCTTGTTGGCACCGACGGTACCGTCGCCACCCAGACCCCAGAACTTGCACTCGATGGTGCCGGGGGCTGCGGTGTTGGGCGCATCCTCGGCCTCGGGCAGGCTCAGGTTGGTCACGTCATCGACAATGCCGATGGTGAACTCGCGCTTGGGCTCGTCCTTCTTGAGCTCCTCGAAGACAGCGAACGCGGACGCGGGAGGCGTGTCCTTGCTGCCCAGGCCATAACGGCCGCCGACGACCTTGATGCCCGTCTTGCCGGCCTCGTAGAGAGCGGAGACGACGTCCTGGTAGAGCGGCTCGCCGATGGAACCCGGCTCCTTGGTACGGTCCATGACGGCGATCTTCTGGACGGTCTCGGGGAGAACGTCGACGAAGTGCTTGATGGAGAACGGACGGAACAGACGAACCTTGACCAGGCCGACCTTCTCGCCGTGAGCGTTGAGGTAGTCGATGACTTCCTCGAGCACGTCGCAGAAGGAGCCCATGCACACGACGACGCGATCGGCATCGGGAGCGCCGTAGTAGTTGAACAGGCCGTAATCGGTGCCGAGCTTCTCGTTGATCTTCTTCATGTAGCCCTCGACGACGGCGGGAAGCTCGTCGTAGACCTTGTTGCAGGCCTCACGGTTCTGGAAGAAGATATCGCCGTTCTCGTGGCTGCCGCGGGTGTGCGGGTGCTCAGGGTTGAGCGCGTGGTCGCGGAAAGCCTGGACGGCGTCCATGTCGCACATCTCTGCCAGATCCTTGTAGTCCCACATGGCGACCTTCTGGATCTCGTGGCTGGTGCGGAAGCCGTCGAAGAAGTTAAGGAACGGGGTCTTACCCTCGATGGCGGCAAGGTGAGCCACCGGCGAGAGGTCCATGACCTCCTGGACGTTGCCCTCGGCGAGCATGGCGAAGCCGGTCTGACGACAGGCCATGACGTCGGAGTGATCGCCAAAAATGTTCAGGGCGTGGGAAGCGACGCAACGCGCGGAGACGTGGAAGACGCCCGGGAGCTGCTCGCCCGCGATCTTGTACATGTTCGGAATCATCAGGAGCAGACCCTGAGAAGCCGTGTAGGTGGTGGTCAGAGCACCGGCGCCCAGCGAACCGTGAACGGTACCGGCTGCACCTGCCTCGGACTCCATCTCGACGACCTTGACCGGGGTGCCGAAGATGTTCTTGCGACCCTGGGCCGCCCACTGGTCGACATGGTCGGCCATCGGGCTGGACGGCGTAATGGGATAGATTCCCGCTACCTCGGTGTACGCATACGAAACATATGCGGCCGCCTCGTTGCCGTCCATAGACTTAAACTTACGCGCCATATACCCCTCTCCTCTCATATAGGTATACAGGCCCCGGCGATCGCCGGGATGTTGGCGTGATGGGATTTACGCTGTTGCTTCCAATCATCTGGCAGGCAGGCTCAGCAGCAGGTACGTGGCGTGGAGAGAAGACATGCCGAGGCGAGGGACAGTTGATGCGCCCCACAGACCCGACCGCCCGTCTTGCACATGACCGAGCGCCGCAAAGGCCGCATGCCGGATGCTCCCGGGCACGCCCCGGCGATGGGAAGCGCCCGCAACGGAAATCCGCATGCGGGTTTATTGTACCCCGCCGTCAAGTGTAATTTCGGCAAATATAGGCGGGCGGTAAAGGTTTACCTCGGGTGACCGCCAAGGGCCAAAATGGCCCCTCCATCCCCGGGCGACCGGCTCTGGCGCGCCAAGGAGTGTCCCCAGCCGGCAGAGAAAAGGAACGTCCCTATCTGCCGGCTAGAGGGCACCGAAGAGGATGGCGTAGGTAGTGGATTCGCCGAGCTTGAGCTCGTCGCCGGGATTGAGTTGGGCGGAACGGCCGGGCTCGACCTGAATGCAGACGCGCGTGGCCCCGTTTACCACCACGGTTCCGTTGGTGGACGACAAGTCCTCGACGTGCCAGATATTTTGAGCATCGCACCAGATATGGGCATGGCGGGCCGAGACATCGTCGCCGACGTCGGTAATATCGCCCTCACCAGTGGCCAGCGCGCCAATCTCAACACCCTGCTCACTCGGCTGAATCCAGCGCGGGGCGCTCACGACAAAACTGTTTTGCACGCGCAGCAAGCCCAAGGGGTGCGCCGGGGCGGGTTCGCGTTCGCCCGCGGTCATCGACATGCCAAGCGAACGCGGCGTGGATGTGCCTCCGCCACAGGTCGCGTGCGCGTAGTCGATGGCATAGTTCACCGAGGACCGCACATCCGCCGAACAACCGACGGCGACAAACAGCACCAGCACGGCCTCGGCGCGCTCGGCGGGCATGAGTTCCGCCGCCTGGGACAGGCGATCGAGCGCGTTGCGATAGAGATTCGTGTCCTGGTGGCACTCTTCGAGCGCGCGTACCATCGGTTCACCTGCAGGACCGCACACCATATTGATCACAGCCGTGGAGTCCATGGGATTGCGCTGGCGCAGGGCCAGTTGCGACATAATACGCGCAGCCGAGGTACCGTATTCGGCAAAGTAGCGCTGCTGAAGCGTGCCGACCGGCGCGCGAACGATAAAGCGGGAAACCCAAGAGCGATCGGCGGCTCGGCTCTGCGGGCTGCGGCCGTCGGCGAGCGGACGGGACGAAAGCACCAAGCCGCACAGCTCGATATGGCTCAGATGCGCCGCGCGCTTAAAGATGTCAAACATGGCCCCGCATGGGGTGAGCTCAACTTGAGATGCCATGACCTAGGCCTCCTTGGTCGTAGAAATAGAATCGGACGATACTTCGACAGGTCCGCCAAAAGTACGGGCAGCTGCGGCTCCACCGGCAAGCGGAGTCGCCATCTGGGCTTTTGTGCGTCGCGGTGCCGAAACGGGAAGTTCAAAGGCAAAGCCCATCGCAAGCAAAAACCACGTAAGCGTATAGGTTGCAACCAGAGCGGCAACAAGGCCGCCCATCACGGCGCGTTGGGAAAATACGCTACATGCAGCCACAACCAGCACCGGAACCTCGCAGGCAGAAAGCGCAAGCACACCCTGCAGGAAGCCCGAGCGCCGATCGCGCGCAAGTGCCCCCGCGGCAACGCCGGCTATGCCTGGCAGCGCCAACGCCAGTGCGGCAATAATACCCGGTAGCGACCCAGACCACACGAGCGATCCCAAAGTCGCCGTCACGCGAGCGCCCGACGCCAGCAGCGCGGCCGAAACCACGACCACAGCCCAAACCACGCCACAGGCGACCGTCGCGCCGACCATCAGCGCGCGACGAACCGCGCGGCCGGACGCATCCATGGGGCACGGCGTGAGCGGCTCGCCGCGGAGCGAACGACCGACATTTTGCGCATAGTGGTCACAAAACGCCGAGAGCGCCGCCTCGACCGCCGCCGGCTCGGGACGATTTTTTTGATGGCTGGACAGACAGGCCATCACCACGTCGAACAGCTGGGCATCGACAAACGCCAGCGCATCGCGTAGCTCTTCGGAATCCGGCTCAAGCCCTAGCTGCTGGGCCTGCTCGACCGCGGCGAGCGCCACATCGGGCTCACGACGAAGCAGCTGAGTCAAATCGCAACCGGGCGCATGGGCACCAATGGGATAGTCGGGCCGCGTGTCCATCTTAAGACGGTAGGGGCTCGCGATGTCGCGCGTCCTTTTGCGCGAACCCGAGGCGCCCGAAGTGCTCGGCGCGGCTTCGTATGGCGCGACGCCGGCAATGAGCTCGTAAACCGTGCTTGCCGCGGCATAGACGTCAATCGCCGGCGACATACGCAAAGCACGCAGGTCGGCAATATCGTCGGTGAGCATCTCGGGCGGGGCATAGGCAACCGTCGCGCGACGCAGCGTGGCATAACGCTCGGTAAAGGATGCCTTGCCGCCGGTACCGGCCACGGCCGACGCAGGCTCAAGCGCCAGCGATGAGCCAAAGTCAATCAGGCACAGGTCAAAGGTGCCCTCGGCAAGCTGCCGGTCAAGCGGTAGACGCGCCGTGCGCACCATAATATTAGCGGGCGAGATATCGCGATGGACAAAGCCCTCGCCCACCAGGCTCATACGGCAGAGCAGATCGAACAGGTCGCGACCCAGACGCGCCGCCACAAGCGGCGACAGGCGTCCGGCATCGTCCACGGCAAGTCGCGAACGCAAGCGGGCAAGCGTCTCGCCCTCGACCCATTCCATGACAATTGCAGGCACACCGTCGACCTCGCCCCAGCCATAGAGGCGGGGAAAGCCCTTGAGGCCCGAAAGGGCGCGATGGCATTCGTATTCCTCGCGAAACGCTGCCTTGAACTTGGCGACCAGCGCCTCGTGAGCGGCATCGTCGTCGAACTCATCGCGCGCCGGCAAGATGAGCTGCTTGAGTGCCACGGCCTCGCCTTGGGCATTGACGGCACGCGTCACGCGGCCGATGCCGCCACGGCGCATGGTGGCGTCGTCGGCAAACAGCATCGCAAATCGACGCTGGTAGACGGGCAGCTCATCCGGGCTCAGCGCAATAGCAGGCTCAAACCCTCCAACGCGCGCCAGGCGCAGGCCTACCATAGGGTCGCGGTTTAGCGCGCACGATGCGCTAGAAGCAAGGCTATTCGTCATAGGGCGATCGCCGCCACTTTGATATTGAAGTTGTTGAACGCGACGTCGTCATCGCCGTAATGCCCCACCCATTGGCACAGATTGGTGTAGCAGCCCCATAGGTTGGCGTATTGCTGATACCACTTTGACTTGGGAGAAAACGTTTGCCGGCCAAACTCGGCACGGATGACAAACATATCGTTGGCCAGGCTATCGCACGGCCCGGTATCGCCCGTTGCGTTATAGGTCGACACCACGCTATTGGCGCGGGCGACATAGTCATCGAGCATGTTGTATTTGGCCACGAGCCAACTGTGGATACTCTCCTCCTCGGCAGCCGAGAGGCCACCCGAGCCTGTATCGCCGCCGGCACCGCCGTCCGTCGAGCCACCACTCGAAGATCCACCGCCAGAGGCGGAGCCCGAACCAGAGCCGCCGCTCGAGTTCGACGAATCGGAACTGGCGCCCGACGAACCTGAACCGCCGGGCTTGCCTGCCTGTTGGGCGTCCTGCCCCTTCTGCTGCTCGGTCTTGTTAACGACAGAAGCCACGCTGTTATTGGAAAGCTTCGTAATGACCTTGGTGTTGGTGGGCACGATGGTCTTGCCGTTTGCCAGCGTGATCTCGTTGGACGCCCGCTCGCCCTCGTCCGCGAGATCGACGCCAAACACGGTGCGCCCGACCACGCTCGCCCACGCATATCCAGTTGTCGTTCCCAAGTCGCTTTTGGCCTTGCGCCCAATATGCAGCTCGCGCGCAGCATGCGCCTGCACCATGGACGGCACCGTCATGCCATAAGCCGAAACACCGGCTATGACCAGCACGAGCGAGCAAGACAGCAGCACATACGCCCGAGGCGCCAGGCCCAACCGGCGTCGCACGCGCACCGCGGCGCCGCGCTTTGTCTGAGTGCCCCCGGGCCGCATGCGTTCTCCTCCAACAAAAACACGCCGCTTAAAAGCGGCGCATTCTTTCATATCCACATTTGAGTGTATCAGCGAACCTAAAAGGTTGCGCAACGAATGAGCAAATACGAGGTGTGAGCGGACCCATCCATGCGATAAGCGGATGAAAAGCAGGTTTGTTGCACAACAAATGCATGAACGCATGCCCAATTATGAGCGCCCCGTGCGGCAGGCCAACGGAACATGTCGCGGAGCTGACGCCACCTAAATCGCGCGACGGGCCTCGATGGCGCGGCCAAGCGTAAGCTCGTCGGCATACTCCAGGTCGCCGCCCACGGGAAGGCCGCTTGCCAGACGCGACACCTCGACGCCCAACGGCTTGATAGTGCGGGCCAGGTAGCTCGCCGTGGTCTCGCCCTCGATGTTGGGGTTGGTGGCGATGATGACCTCATGGATATCCTCGTGGCCCAGACGCGCCAGCAGCTCGCGGATGTGCAACTGCTCGGGACCAATCTTGTCCATGGGACTGATCACGCCGCCCAGCACATGGTACAGGCCATGGTAGCTGCCCGTGCGCTCGATTGCCTGGACGTCGCGCGGCTCGCCCACCACACAAATGCGAGTGGTATCGCGCATCGGGTCCTGGCAGATGGAGCACTCGTCGGCCGTGGCGTAGTTAAAGCAACGGCTGCAAAAGTGGACCTCCTGCTTAACCTCCAGGATGGCCTCGGCCAGGCGGCGCGCCTCCTCGGCGTCGGCCTCCAACAGGTAATAGGCGATGCGCTGGGCCGACTTGGGACCAATGCCCGGCAGGCGGCCCAGCTCATCGAGCAGTTTTTGCAGACTGTGATTCGCACTCATATATATATGCGTGTCTTAGAACGGCATGCCCGGGATGTTGAGGCCGCCGGTGATGGCGCCCATCTGCTTGTTGGCGAGCTCGTTGACGCCGCGGACGGCCTCGTTGACGGCAGCCATAATCATGTCCTGCAGCATATCGACGTCCTCGGGATCGAGGGCATCGGGATCGATGGTGAGGTTGACGAGCTCCATCTCGCCGTTAACGGTCACCTTGACCATGCCGCCGCCGGCAGAGGCGTCGACGGTCTGGGACTTGAGGTTCTCCTGCGCGGCGGCAAGCTGCTCCTGCATCTTGCGGGCCTGCTTCATCATCTGCTGCATGTTCATACCGGCCATGATGGCTCCTTTACGTGCGGCCGCACGCCGAGCTGCAAGGGCAGCCGGGACGCGGCGGGACTTTCAAACTCAAAAATCGTACCACGGCGCGCGGCCAGCAAGCGGGGCAGTCACGCTACCTCAGTCGATATACATGTCCTGGAGTGCAAGCCGCACCCGAAGATTATGCAAAGTTGAATAATTCGCATCTGCATAATATTGAAAGCTAAATCTTGTAGAGCCGGAATCCGACATTTCATGTGCACCGCTAAAGACCTGCATGCCGATCCGTTGCTCACGGTGACGCGCATGGCAGCGGGGTATAATTTGATTGCCATAGATAGTAATTTGGAGGTGCCCCATGAATGCCCCCAACGCGCTCCAAAACATCCGCTCAAAACACCCCGTTGCATATGTGGTTCTCTATCTCTTTGTCGGCTGGGCATTGCTGGTTGTCATCACCCATGCCATAGCTTTTGGAGCAGAACTGCTGATAGCCAGCTCGGACCAGCCCGTCGTCAAATGGGAGACGACCGATGAGTGCACCGACGGAACCCGAACCGTCTACTACAACAGCCCGTCCCTCTATCAAGAGTTCAAGGTCAAGATAAAGGACTTCAAGATTGTCGATGCCGAGCTAGGCGTTTATTTGGCAATCGGAGCAACCATTAACGCCGAGCAAGTCGAGTACACGGACAGCCATGCGACGTATCGTATCGACCTCAGCATCCTAGGCCGACCGTCACGCACCTGTCTGCTCAAATGCGACATACGCGGCACCACACTACACATGTCCGAAATACAAATGCGCCCGGGCAAGGGGTTCTCTTCTTGAGCAGTATACCCGCCCGTACGGCTACTCCACCGGTTTGAAGATGGTGGCCTGACCGAAGACGCTGCGGATGAGGTCTTTGGCCTCGTCCTCGGTCTGCGGGATGCTCGGGGCTGCGCCCTGGTGGCCGAAGGGGCTGCCGGCGCCGGGGTTGGACTCCCAGGGAGCTGCAGGAGCGTCCTCCTCTTTGGGGGCAGCTACAGCGGACTTGGGCGCGGGCGTCGCACCCGGCACGTCGAACGGAGGCAGATCGTCCCCGCTCGCATCGCCAGCGAAGCCGCCGACCATAGCGTCGTCGTAGGGCACCTGCTCGGATTCCCACGGCGCGGACTGCGCGACAGGCTGAGCTTTGGGGGCAGCCGAGCGCTCGGGCGCACGGGGTGCGGGCTCGGTCGGGAGCTTACCCGTGGCAGGAGCACCGGCGGGGTTGTCGGAGCGTAGCCAGGGGGCTTTGCCCAGGTCAGACGACTTGGGCGCGGGCGAGACGGGCTTGGGCGCGGGTGTCGGAGCAGCCGGTTTGGGCGCCGCGGGCTTAGGCGCCGACGAGGTCGATGCCGTTACCGGTGCCGCTTGCTGCTGCGGCGCGCTGGCGCTCGAGGATACAGGGGCCGCCGAGGACACGGGTTGCGGGTCCGCAGATGCCGCAGCCCGTGCAGATGGAGAATGCTCCTCATGTTGAGGAGCCGGCGTGCCACCCCCATCCAGGACATAGTCGACGGTACGACGACCGAAGACCGCGCAGACCGTCGGTAGGACCACCGACTGCGTATCGGCGCGACCGAGCATCTTAATGGCAAAAGTCGAACCCGCGGGGAACGAGACCGTGAGCTTGGAGCCGTCGTCGGCCGTGGCGCGGGCGTTGAGCAGAAGCCCTGCGTAGGAAGCCTGACGCGCCTTGACGCGCTCGACGACCTCGGCCCATTTGCGCTGCAGCTCGCCGGCGTCCTCGACCGCGGGGGTCTCGGCGGCGCCGGCGGCAGCAACCTGGGCGGCATTGTTGGACTGGGGCTGAGGCGTCGGAGCCGGCGCAGGCTGAGGTGCAGGCGCTGCAGGCTTGGAAGCTGACACGGGTGCAGGCTGAGCCGCCGGAGCGGCAGCACCACGGTCCCAAGGCATGCCACCCTGGCGCGCGGACGTAGCAGCAGGGGCAGCGGATACCGCCGGAGCGGCAGCACGAGCGCCCGAAATGAGCGTCGGCTGTTGGGCAGCAGCGGGTACGGATGCTGCAGGCGCGGCGGCCTGAGCAGCAGCCACGCTCGCCGGCACGGCGCCGTTGGCAACCATGGCCTCCAGGCGTGCCACGCGCTCGGCCAATGCCTCAATCGTTAAATCGGCCTCGGGACGCGCCAGACGCGTGCAGGCAATCTCGAGCACCAGGCGCACGTCGCTCGCGCCCCTCATCTCCAGTGCGGCATCGTCGAGCACCGTCAGCACACGGGCCAGGCGGTCGGCAGGATGCTCGCCAAAGGCAGCGGCCTCGGCAGCAAGCGCCTCGGCCTGCTCGGAGCCGCCCTCAAACAGCTCGGCACGAGCACCGGCAACGCAGGCAACGTACACGTCACGCACGTGCGCCACCAGGTCGCGCGTCAGCTCCAGCAGGTCGTTTCCTTCCTCGACCTGCGTACGGATCAGTCCATAGAGCTCGGCAACATCGCGATCGGCAATGGCGCGGGAAAACTCGCCCAGAATCTGGTCCGAAACCTCGCCTAAAAGAGAGCGGGCGTCGTCCGCATGCACAGAACCGTTGCCAAAGACGCTCAGCTGCTCCAGCGTGGACAACGCGTCGCGCATGCCGCCCTTGGCATGGCGCGCCACGATAGCCAGCGCCTCATCGTCGTAATCGAAGCCCTCCTGCTCGCACACGTATGCCAGGCGGTGCTCGATATCCTCGTTGCCGATGCGATGGAAATCGAAACGCTGGCAGCGCGAGAGGATGGTCTCCAGAATCTTTTGCGGGTCGGTGGTGCACAGCACAAAGATCACGTGCGCCGGCGGCTCCTCAAGCGTCTTGAGCAGCGCGTTGAACGCCGCCGTCGTGAGCATGTGGACCTCGTCGATGATATAGATCTTGTACTTGCCGCGCACCGGGGCAAAGTTGACGGAGTTGATGATCTCCTCGCGCACATTGTCCACGCCCGTGCGGCTTGCGGCATCGAGCTCGTAGACATCCGGGTGGTTGCCCTCGGCAATGAGCTCGCACTCCTCGCAAGTACCGTCGGGCATGCAGCCGCTTGCACCCTCGGCGCGCGCCGCCTCGGCATTGCGGCACAGCAGTGCCTTGGCCAGAATGCGCGCCATGGTGGTCTTGCCCGTGCCGCGCGGTCCGCAGAACAGGTAGGCGTGGGACAGGCGCCCCTCGGTGATGGCGTGCTCGAGCGTCGAGACGATATGCTGCTGGCCCACCACGGAGTCGAAGGTGAGCGGGCGATACTTTCGGTACAACGATTCCATGGGTGCTCCCCCGGGTATACTGAGTCTTGTTGCCGCGACGGCCATGCGGTCGCACGGCATACTGCATTCATAATAACCCGTACGGCGAGCCCGCCGCGATAGGAGTCCAAAGAGCATGGCAGACGCAGAGAGCAACCTCCTTCCCTCCGAAGCAGCCGACCAGGTCGAGGTCGCGCTCGAGGAGCAGGCCGCAGCCGACGACGGCATCCTGTACCTCAACGAGTACCAGTACGAAAACGACCTCGTCACCGACTTCGCCCGCCTGGTCGCCTCGCCCAGGCGCCGTGGCTCGCTGTATGTCGCCGCCGCGATTGCCGCGCTCATCGGCATCGGCATGTTGGTGGCCGGCGGCAACTGGATCAAGTTTGGCGTCGTCCTGATCGTATTCGGCGCCTTTTTGGCCTGGTGGAGCAAAAACCTGCACCACACCCTCGCCCGCGACTTTATCGACGCCGTCGAGGCCGACGAGTCCATGGGTGGCCGCTATCGCCGCGTCGCCGCCAACGAGGACGGCCTGATGGTTTGGGGCAAGAGCGGCAAGTCGCAGTTCTTCCCGTTTGAAAAGCTCGACCACGTGCTCGACGGCGAGCGCATCTTTGTGGCCATGTTCGCCGACCAGGGCGTGACGATCCCTAAGGACACCTTTGTTCGCGGCGATGCCGAGCAGTTTGGCACCTTCCTTAAGGCACGCATCAACAAAAAACTCCGCATCGAGACCAAACGCAAGAAGATGAAGGCAGAAAAGGCCGCCGCCGAAGCCAAACAGGGCGACAAGCCCCAGGAGACCAAGGGCAAGCAGCGCAAGCAGAAGAAGAACAAGAAGAAGCGCTAACCCGAGCCGGGGTCCAAACTCCGGCCGCCTGCTTAGGCGTAACTTAGATTGACAGCGGAAACCGCATCCCGTTTTGGCGCTCCAAAGTGGGATGCGGTTTCCTTTTGAGCGCCCATCCGGAAAGCGCATCCCGCTCTACGCCAATATTCTGGGACGCAGTTTCCGCAGACCACCCCATTCGGAAAGTGCATCCCTTAATTTGGTCGCAAAGTGGGGTGCGCTTTCCGAGCGAGCCAAAACAGAGCCAAGCCAGACAGGCAACCTCGCATCCCGCTATCCTCCCCATGCACCCGAGCGTGCTACACTAGCAGCATCTATGCCACCGCGAACGGCTCGGCTCCGCGCCCGCCGCTCGCAAACGAACTTTAAACGCACGAGGGTTGGCCATGCCGCTTTTCTCGCAACATACCGCCCGGTTCTCGCCGGACGTTCCTTTGGAGGGCACCAGCTCTCGCGAGCTGCTCAAGCGGTACCAGCCGCTCGAGACACTTGCGACCGGCGGTTTTGGCTCCATCGAGATCTGCCGCGACACGCACCTGCGCCGCCGCGTCGCTATTAAGCGCATCCCCCTTATCAACGGTGCCGGCATGCCCGCCAGCGACATCATGGATGTCCTGCGCGAGGCGCACACTGCCGCCATGCTTCAACATCCCAATATCGTGCAGGTCATCGACTTTACACACGACACAGCCTATGCCTACCTGGTTATGGAATATGTCGATGGCATGTCGCTGGCCGAGTTTTTGCACCGCGTGGACGGCCACTCACTTACCTTTGACGAGGCCGCGGCCATTGCCGATGCCCTGGGCCAGGCACTCACCTTCGCCCATAGTAATGGCGTGCTCCACCTGGACATTAAGCCCGCCAACGTGCTCATCGACCACTCGGGCAATGTAAAGCTCACCGACTTTGGCATGGCGCGACTGTCGTCCGCCGGTGGCTTTGGCGGCTCGCGCGGCGGCACCATCGGCTACATGCCGCCCGAGCAGCTCGATATCGAGACCGGCACGGTCGACGAGCGCGCCGATGTCTTTGCCCTCGCCTGTATGATCTACGAGGGCCTGTGCGGCAGCGCTCCCTTTATGGCGGCCACGCCCGCCGACTCGCTCGACCGCATCATCGGCGGCGCCACCTATCCCAGCGAGCTGATACCACACTTTCCCCCGGGAGCCGAGGCCGCGCTCATGAGCGCGCTCTCCCCCATGCCGCAGGACCGCCCCAACAGCATCGAGGCATTTTGCGACCAGTTCCTTGCCGGTCTGGGCAGCGTACGCGAGGGCCGTCGCAGCCTGGAGCAAATGGTTGGCGAGCTTTCGGATGACGAGCAGAAGCTCGACGATATCGAGCCGTCGCACTACGAGGACGACGCCATCGAGGTCGACCCCGCACTCGGCTGGGCGGGCACGCGCTGGAGCCATGCGCGCGACTACACCATGCGCACTATCTCGGCGCTAACGTGCGGCACCTTTAGCTTTTTGCTGATGCAAACGGCCGGGGTCGCGGCGCTTCCCGGCCTGGTCATTGCGGCCATCGCGATCGGAGCGGCGGCTGGCCTGGCCCCCCAGATTGGCTCGGCCATCTCGGCTGTGGGCTTTTTGGTGCTCATGGCCAACGCCACCATGCAGGCACAGGGCATCCTGTCGATGCTGCCCGTCGCGGTGATCTTTGCCGCCGCCATGTCCGGTTGGTGGATCGCCTGGGGTCGCACCGAGACTGCCGCGAGCGCCACGCTCACCTGTGCACTCGCGCTTGGCTGTCTGACCGGCAATACCTTCCTGGCAGCTGGGGTCGCCGCCGGCGTCGCGTCATTTTGGCTCGGCCCGGCAAGCGCCGCCGCGGCAACGGGCATGGGCGCGCTTTTTGCCCGTCTGGCCACGGTCGCGCTTTCAGCTGGAGGCGTGCTGGGGCTCGGTAACGTTGCCGCAGCGCTGGGAGACCCGCTCCTTTGGGCTGCCTTTGTGCTGGTCGCGGCAACTGCCGCAGCGTCATCCGCGCTGCTCAATGCCCATGCCAAGCGTGCCGATCAGGGCTCAAACCTTGCCGCAATCGCCGCCATCGCTGTCACCGGCATCGGCTACGCAGCGGCATCCTGTCTTGCACACCATATGGAAATTGCCAGCCTTGCAGCCGCGGTCATCGCCAAGGCGGCGGTTGCGGGAATCCTATCCTCTATAATCGTTGGGATATGCCTATATTTGCTCGGATACCAAAGAACCTATACGGAGAGTGATCTTTCGTGAACTTCCTGAACATCTTCGAGGACCACGTGGCCGGCATCTTCGGTGCCACCCGTGCCCCGTTCTCCTTTAAGAAGCTTGCCAAGCAGGCCGCTCGCGACATGGAGGATCAGACTCTGGTGATCAACGGCGTCAACACGGCGCCGGCACTCTATACCATCCTTATCGCCGCCGACGACGATCCCATGCTCGCCCCGTTCTACCCCGAGCTTTCGCGCGAGGTCCGCGAGTTCGTGAAGGCGCAGGCCGAAAAGCGCCGCTATGTCTTTGTCGGCGAGCCCCTCGTGCGCTTTATGATCGATCCGCAGCTGCGCGCCGGCAAGTTCTCGGTCTTTGCCGAGAACGTCGATGCCCCCACGCTCGGCCGCCTGTACGAAGAAGAGCGCGCCTATCAAAACGGCCTGGGCCAGAACAACTCCGCGGTAAGCCGTGCCGCCAGCGCCCCGCGCGCCGGCCAGCAGCAGTTTGCTGCCCCGCAGCAGCAGCGCCCCGCCGCCATGCCCCAGCAGCAGCCGACGCCTCGCGCCGCCGCTCCCGACCCGCTTGCCGTGGCAGACCCCTTCGCGCCTAGCGTCCCCGACCCCGCCGCTCCTATCCCGGTGCCGCAGACCGTCTCGCGCGACGCGCTTGCCGGCATGGGCGGAGCCGCCGCGACCGGTGCCGCCGTGGGCCTAGGCGCCGCAGCCGGCATCGCCTCCAACATGGCGAGCACTCGCGCCCCGCAGCGCCCGCTCGCCCAGCTCGTCGACGTCGTGAGCGGCGAGAGCCATAGCATCACCTCCGCACAGGTGACCATCGGTCGCGAGCGCTCAGTTTCCGACATTGCCCTGCGCGACCCCAACGTGTCGCGCCGCCACGCCCAGCTCACCTTTACGGGCTCGGATTGGTCGATCGAGGACCTCAATTCCACCAACGGCACGCTCGTCAACAACCGCCGCATTACGCGCTGCCCGCTGCGCAACGGCGATCTGCTGACGTTTGGCCTGAGTACCTTTGAATTTAGGGGATAGTCGCTTATGAACATCGATATCGTCCTTTTTGCAGGCCGCATCGTCTTGGTCGCCCTGCTCTATATCTTCCTGTTCGCCGTCATGAAGACCGGCGTGGGACTTGTGCGCGGGCAGCGCCGCGACTCGGCTATCTGGACGATTGATGTGGACAAGGGTCCGCGCGGTATCCGCGGCATCCACGTAGACATGCTCGGCCCCGTCATCGTCGGTCGCTCGCCGTCTTCGGACATCTGCATCAACGAACCGTTCGTCTCGGCCTCGCATGCGCGCTTTTCGCTGCAGGGCCCGGCGCTCATCATCGAGGACCTCAACTCGCTTAACGGCACGCTCGTCAACGGCCGCCAGCTCGTGGAGCCCGCGACGCTGCGTGAGGGCGACGAAGTCCAGATTGGCGACGTGGTCATGAAGGTGAACCGTCGATGATCGACGAGGAGAACAAGTCCGCAACTATGACCGAGGCACCGGCCGCCGCCACAGCTGCGCCGGCCCACGCCGCTCCGGCGGGCTCCGCACCCGTGGAGCCCGAGGACACCGTGTTCTCCCTGCCTCTTTCGCATGTAACACATGATATTTCGGATCTCGCCGATAACGAGGACGAAGAGGATGCCGTAGCGGCGCCCATCGGCGCACATGCTGCGGAACAGCCCACAGCGCCCGAAGCAACCCCGGCGCCGGCTCACTTTGCAGAGCCCGTCGCCGCGGCAATCAACGAGAGCGCTGCGGTGTTTGCGGCACCCGAGCCCGCCGCGCCGGCGTTTCCCATGGCCCCGGCATCCGAGGTTGCGCCCGCGTCTACGCCGGCGCCCGAGCCTATAGACGTCAGCCCGCAAGAAGACGAGTCGACCGCCCGCGTGTCCGAGGAGTCCGACTCCCCGGACACCGGCGATTCCGAATCAAACGCCGAGACCGGCACCGTCTCTCCCGGTGACACAGCCGAGATCGACGTTGCCGCCGTTGAGGCCAAGCTCAAAGACCCCGGCTCGACCATGAGCTTTGAGCCCCTGACCGAGGAGCGCATCGAGACCGACTCGACCTATGATGCCGGCACCACCACGCAACTCATGTGGGGCGCCCGCTCCGACGTTGGCTGCGTGCGCCCGCACAATGAGGATTCCTACCTGGTGCAGTCGCCGCTCTTTTGCGTATGCGACGGCATGGGTGGTCACGCCGCCGGCGAGGTAGCCTCTTCTATCGCTGTCGAGACTATAGCCAAGACGGCCCCGCAGTCCGCCGACGCAGCACGCCTGACCGCAGCCGTCGAGGCAGCCAACGCCGCCGTAATCGAGGCGGCCCTGAACGGCCTGGGCAAGCCCGGCATGGGCTGCACAGCCACCTGCGCCTACATCGAAAACGACACGCTCGCCATCGCCCACGTGGGCGACTCTCGCGCCTATCTGCTCCACGAGGGCACGCTCATCCGCGTGACCCGCGACCACTCCTACGTGGAGGAGCTCGTGGACGCCGGCGAGATCACGGCAGACGAGGCTCGCGTCCACCCCAACCGTTCGGTCATCACCCGTGCGCTGGGCTCGGACCCCGCCATGTATGCCGACCACTTCACTCTGCATATCGAGGAAGGCGACCGTCTGATCCTGTGCTCTGACGGCCTTTCGAGCATGATTCCCGATAGCGATATCGAGAACATCGCCACGCAGTCCTCAACCGCGCAAATCTGCGTCGACAACCTAGTGGACGCGGCGCTTGCCGCCGGCGGCCACGACAACGTGACCGTAGTAGTCGTTGACCTGGTTGACGATGGCGTTATGCGCGAGGCGCAACGCGTGCGTCGCCGCAACATTACCATCGCCGCCATCCTGGCCCTCGTCTTTGTGCTGGCAGCTGGCATCTGGGCCTACACGGGTGTCACCGGCTCGTACTACCTGGGTACCTACCAGGGCAATGTCGCCGTCTGGCGCGGCCTGCCCGGCAAGCCGCTCGGACTCAAGCTCCACTGGCTCGAAAGCGAAACCAGCATTAAGCTGTCCGACCTGCCCGAAGACACGCAAAACCGCCTCAAGGCGGGCATTCCGCAAACAAGTGTCGACGATGCACAGGACACGATATCCAAGTACCGCCACCAGATCGACGAGGAGCAGACCCGCCAGGTGATCGACGCGCAAACGATTCGCGACAACACCAATCAGGGATCGACCTCCGAATCAGATTCCGAGAAAACCGCCGAACAGTCCGCCGAGGCCGAAGCCTCCGATAAGAATTAGAAAGGGAGTGCCGCTTATGAGTCGCCGCAACACCGAGCTGCTCTTGCTCATCGCCTCGGCGTTCCCCGTCATCCTGCTGTATGCGATGTACGTCCTCACCGCGGGCGCTGCCATCTCCTTTGAGACGCTCGCCGTACCGATCGGCCTCTTTGCCGCCTTTGCCGCGGCCCACATTGCCGTGCGCATCTTGGCGCCCGGTGCCGACCCCGCCATCCTACCCATCGTATTTATACTTTCGGGCATCGGCATCACGTTCGTGACGCGTCTCGCCCCCGCTCTCGCCATCTCACAGCTCATCATCCTGTTTGTCTCGGTGGCCCTGATGGTGGGAACGCTTGCACTGGTCAAAAACCTCGACGTGGTCATGCGCTACAAGTACACCTTTGGCATTATCGGCATCATCCTGCTGATGCTGCCCATCTTTATCGGCACCACGATCTCGGGCTCCAAGCTGTGGATTCGCATCGCGGGCTTTACCATCCAGCCTGGCGAGTTCGCCAAGGTCTTTATCGTGCTGTTCCTGGCCGGCTACTTGGCCGAGAACCGCGAGCTGCTCTCCATCTCCAACCGCAAGATCCTGGGCTTTAAGATCCCTCGTCTGCGACTGCTGCTGCCGCTGTTTGCCGTGTGGGGTGTGTGCCTGCTCGTCGTCGTCTTCGAACGCGACCTGGGTTCGGCCGTGCTGTTCTACACCATCTTCTTGCTGATGCTCTACGTTGCCACGGGGCGCTTTTCGTATGTCGTTATCGGCCTTGCGCTCTTAGCTGTCGGAGCCGTGGGCGCCTACAAGTTCCTATCGCACGTTCAGGTGCGTTTCCAGGTTTGGGTCGATCCGTTTAAGGACGCCCAGGGCCAGGGCTACCAGATCGTCCAGTCGCTCTTCTCGCTTGCCGATGGCGGTCTGGTCGGTGTTGGCATCGGCAACGGCATGGCCAACAACATCCCTGTCGTCGAGTCCGACTTTATCTTCTCGGCTATCGGCGAGGAGATGGGCCTTTTGGGCGGCGGCGCCGTGCTCATCCTGTTTATGCTCTTTGCCGTGCGTGGCCTCACCACAGCTGCCCGCGCTAAATCCGACCTCGCCGCCTTTAGCGCCACGGGTCTTACGGCAGCCATCAGCTTCCAGGCCTTTTTGATCGTGGGCGGCGTCACCCGCCTGATCCCGCTGACCGGCGTCACCCTGCCCTTTATGAGCCAGGGCGGCTCCTCGCTGCTGGCGAGCTTTATCATCGTCGCGCTCCTGCTGCGCGCCGGTGACGAGGCTACCGGACGCGAGGCCGAGCTTACCGGCACCGGCACCATGGCCGCCATCACCGATGATCAGGTCGCATCTGCCGCCGCCCCGACGGGCACGCGCTTTGCCACCTCGTCTTCCTACGGCAGCGGCAGCCATTCCGTCGGCTCGCGCATGCGACGTCGCCTGCTCGACACGCCTGAATCCGGTGTGCTCGGCCGCGTTGCGCTCGCCAACCGTCTAACCCGCGCGGTGCTCGCCTTTACGGCGCTGTTCGCCATCCTTATCGGCAACCTCACCTATGTCCAGGTCATTAAGGCCAAGGACTATCAGGACATGCCGACCAACAACCACACCATCGCCCGCTCCAAGTACATCCAGCGCGGCTCCATCATCACGTCCGACGGCGTGACGCTGGCCGAGTCGCTGCAGCAGGAGGACGGCACCTACGTACGCTCCTACCCCAACGGTAACCTGGCAGCGCACGTGGTTGGCTACGTGAGCCAGCAGTATGGCACCACCGCCATCGAGAGCGTCATGAACGACACGCTCACCGGCTCTAAGGATTACTCCAGCTGGAACAACGCCATCGCGTCGCTCGCGGGCCAGACCCAGCCGGGCAACACCGCCAAGCTCACCATCGACTCGCGCATCCAGACGGCGGCCGAGCAGGCGCTCAAGGGCTTTAAGGGCGCTGTGGTGGTCATCGACCCGCGTACCGGCGCGGTGCTCGCATGTGCCAGCTCGCCCACCTACGACAACACCAACATCGATGCCCTGCTGCAGACGGGCGGCGGCGAGGACGGCTCCATGTACAATCGCGCCATGGACGCGCTGTACACGCCGGGCTCGACCTTTAAGGTCGTCACACTCTCCGCGGCACTCGAGACCGGTACCGCCAGCCTTACCAGCACCTACCAGGCGCCCGGCTCCATGGACATCGGCAACGCACAGGTCACCAACTATGCCAACGAGAGCTACGGCACCATCAGCCTGCAGCAGGCCTTTGCCGTGTCCTCCAACGTCGTCTTTGGCCAGGTGGCAAACGAAGTTGGCGCAAACACGCTCGTGCAGTTTGCCAACGCCTTTGGCTACGGCCAAAAGCTCGGCCAGGACCTGACCTCCGCGGCCTCCATCATGGCCGACCCGTCGCTCATGACCGAGTGGGAGACCGCCTGGGCCGGCGCCGGCCAGCCTGTCGGCATGGACCACACGCCCGGCCCGCAGACCACCGTCATGCAAAACGCCGTGATTGCCGCCGCCATCGCTAACAGTGGCGTAGTCATGGACCCGTACTTTGTAGCCCAGGTACTTGCCCCGGACGGAACCGTGGTCAAGACCACGCAGTCCCGCTCGCTGGGGCAGGCCGTCAGCTCCGCCACGGCCGACCAGGTCAAGCAGGCCATGCTTGCCGTCGTCCAGTCCGGCACCGGCACCGATGCCCAGATCCCCGGCGTCAAGGTCGCCGGCAAGACCGGCTCGGCCGAGATCGGCGGCACCAACGTCAACTCTATGTTCGTTGGCTTTGCACCTTACGATTCACCCACGGTCGCCATCTCGGTGGCCTTGGAGGATTTCGACAAGCATGACGTCAAGGCCGCCAAGATCGCCGGTATCGTCCTGACCGCGGCGCTTGCCGCACAGGGAGCGTGATGCCCATGATCGAATCGGACACCCGAGGCGCGCCGCGGCCGAAGAGTTAGCGGCAACGCGCCACACGGCCCCAGCGGCCACATCATAGGTACTACACACATCGTTGAGCGAATAGTTATGTTAGGAGCAGGAATGGAACAGAGGGTCCTCGGGGGAAGATACCTCCTCAAGGATAAGGTGGGGACAGGCGGCATGGCGACCGTCTACCGTGCACAGGACCAGGTCCTCGACCGCACGGTTGCTGTCAAGATCATGCTGCCGCAGTATGCTGGCGACGCAACCTTCGCCGCACGCTTTAAGCAGGAGGCCCAGGCAGCAGCCGGTCTCTCCTCCCCCTATATCGTGGGCGTCTACGATTGGGGCAAGGACGGCGACACCTATTACATCGTCATGGAGTACCTGCGCGGCACCGACCTTAAGAGCGGCATCAAGAGCCACGGCGCCCTCGACCCCAAGAAGGTCGCCCAGATCGGCTCGCAGATCAGCTCTGCGCTTTCGGTCGCCCACAAGCACGAGATCATCCACCGCGACATTAAGCCGCAGAACATCATGGTGCTGCCCGACGGCAACATCAAGGTGATGGACTTTGGCATCGCGCGCGCCAAGAACAGCCACCTCACGCAAGACAACAACGTGCTGGGAACCGCCCACTACGTCAGCCCCGAGCAGACCCGCGGTCAGGACCTCGGCCCCACCTCGGATATCTACTCGCTGGGCGTCGTGATGTACGAGTGCGCCACCGGCCGCGTTCCCTTTGACGGTGACGACGCTATCTCAGTCGCACTCAAGCAGGTCAACGAGCTGCCTATTCCGCCGAGCCAGATCAACTCCGGTGTCGACGCCGACCTTGAGCGCATCATCCTCAAGTGCATGGAGAAGGATCCGGCAAACCGCTTCCAGACCGCCGACGAGCTGCGTCAGGTGCTCAACAGCTACCTGTCGGGCCGTGCCGTCAACGTCTCGGAGCCCACGCGCATCATCGGTGCCCCCGGTGAGCTGGGCGCCACCAAGACTCGCGAGCTTTCCGATCAGACGCGCGCCATGGTGCGTCCCGTCTCGGGCGTGAGCGGCCAGAATACCGCCCGTAGCTCGGTTTCGGGCTCCACCGGCTCCTACGAGGTCGAAGAGCCCAAATCCAACAAGAACAAGATCATCGCCGCCGTGGTGGCAGCCGTTGCCGTCATCGGCATCGTGGTGGCCTTTGCCACAGGACTCTTTGGCGGCGAGCAGGTCACCGTGCCCGATGTGCTGGGCAAGGACCAGCAGACTGCCGTCGAGCTGATCAAGGAAGCCGGCCTCGAGGTCGGCACCATCGACCAAAGCTACAACGACGATGTCGACGAGGGCAAGGTCGCCGAGCAGACGCCCAACGGCAACACCAAGAAGGCCAAGGGCACCAAGGTGAACCTGGTAATCTCCAAGGGCCCCAAGCCCTCCGAGAAGGTTGAGGTTCCCCGGCTTGTCGGCCTGACCAAGGACCAGGCAGAAGCCGCACTGGCAAGCGTTGGCCTGAAGGGCAACGCCTCCGAGGAGGCCAACGAGGCCGATGAGGGCCAGGTCTTTGAGCAGGGCACCGAAGCCGGTAAGGAAGTCGCGAAGGGCACGACCATCTCGTACAAGGTCTCGAGCGGCCCGGATACCACGTCCGTCCCCGATCTGACCGACATGACCGAGGCCCAGGCGCGCAACGCCCTCGATATGGCAGGCTTTGGCGTCGACGTTAGCTACCAGGAGAACGACTCGGTTACCGAGGGCACCGTGATCAGCTGGAACCCCAGTGGCAAGCAGAAGCCCGGCGCCACGATTACCGTCGTCATTGCCAAGAAGTCCGGCAAGGCCAGTGTTCCGGGCAACCTGTACGGCAAGAGCATCTCCGCCGCCGTCACCGCGCTCAACAACGCCGGTTTCTATAACATCGGCTTCTGTGACCAGAACGGCAATCCCGTAAGCGGTAACGAGGATGCCACCGTTACGGGCGTCTCCCCCACTGGCAAGCAGTCCACCGACAGCACGATTACGCTGACGGTCGCACTTTCTGGCTCGGGTTCGGGCTCTGGCTCGGGCACGGGTGACGATTCCGGTACGACCAACTAGTCGCCACCCCACCGCTCATCACGGCTCTCGCCGCAAACATATTCGCTCACAGGCGCCCGCTTGCTCCCCCAGCAAGCGGGCGCTTCGTTTTTGACATGGCATTGAACCAGAAGAACCCGGCACCGTAGCGGTACCGGGCTCGATATTCCTCTGGTGCCCCCGGGCGGATTCGAAAACTCCCCCGCGGGGAAATTGGTGACACGGGTGTCGACTGTCCGAATCCGACAGCGGCCCCCACAAATGAACTGCACCCCAAAACTTGGACGGCTTAAATAAGAACTACGCCGCAAGGGGCTGGCTCCGGAACTCCTCCGGGGTCAGCCCCTTCAGTTTAACCTGCCTCCGCCTCGTGTTCCAATGGGCGACGTATGCGTCCAGGTCCGCCTTGAAGGACTCGAAGTCGGGCCATGTCCTTCCCCGGAAGAACTCGTCCTTCATGTGGCCGAAGACCTGCTCGGTGGCGCCGTTGTCGATGCAGTTGCCCTTTCTGGACATGCTCTGGACGATCCCGGCGTCCCTCAACCTCCCGCACCATGCGGCGTGCTGGTACTGCCAGCCCATGTCGCCGTGAAGCACCGGTTTCGCGCCCTCGGGCATCTTCGCCAGCAGCCGGTCGAGTAGCTCGGCCTACTGCGCCATGCCCGGGCTGGTCGACGTCGACCACGCGGCTATCTCCTTGCTGCCGAAGTCGTACACCGGCGCGAAGTAGGCCTTGCCCCAGGGCTGCTTGAACTCGGTAACGTCGGCGCCCATCTTCTGCCACGGCCCGTCGGCGGCGAAGTCGCGCCCGATGACGTTCTCGAACGTCTCGCCCACGACGCCCCTGTACGTGTTGTACCTACGGTAGTCGGTCTCGCGGCGGATGCCGCAGCGGACCCCCGTCTCCCGCATCATCTTGAGCACGGTCTTGTCGGCTATGCGCGCGCCCAGCTCGGCGCGCGGGCACATGGCGACCTGGCGGTGGCCGCACCCGTTGGCCGTGCGCGAGAAGATCTCCGCCACCGCGCCCCGCAGCTCCGGGCGCGTCGGCCTCGGCGGGTGCGCGAGGGCGTAGTAGTAGCTGGACCGGGCCAGGCCGGCGCACTCCAGCAGGCTCCTCAGCTTGAGCGGCGCCAGGGACATGACCCCGAACGCCTTCATGGCGTCCTGCTTGCCCATGCCGCCGTCGACCACGGCCGAGGCGGCGGCGACCTTCTGCTCGTATGTGTACCTGGTCTGCTTGCCGTCCATGGATAGCAGCACCTCGCTTCCGAACGACCGGTATACGTAGAGCCATTGTCTCACGGTGTTGCGAGGGACCGACAGCGTCTTCGCCGCCGACTCGGAGCCGTGCCCTCGCTCGAAGAGTGCGATCGCCGCCTTCCTGGCCTCGATGTCGTGTTTCACCCTCAAGTCGACACGCATAAAAAGCCTCCCATTTCTCGTGTCCAAGAAATGGGAGGCAGTTCACCCCGGAGGGACGCCTTTTTGCTCGGTATGATGCGAGCCGTTAGCGACGACGCTTGCGGTCGATCACACGGGCCGCCGCCAGTGCGGTGACACCGGAGCCACCGGCAAGTGCGGCTGCAAGAATCGATGCATCACCAGTACCCGGCAGGCCCGAACCCTTCGAAGGCTTACCAGGCTTCTTGTTGTGGTCGGAACCACCCTGCTGGCTGCCACCAGTCGTACCGGGCTTCTCGGGCTGCCCGGGCTTATCGGTGCCCGAGCCGCCAAAGTTGGCCATTGCGACATTCAATGACTCGAGTGCGGCGGAGACCTCATCGGCAGAGCCGCGCTCAAGCAGCCCCTTAGCGGCGGCGATGGCATCGGCAAGCTGGGCCTTCTGCTCATCGGTGCCGTTGGAGGTATCCATGTTTTCGGCCTTGACGATAGCGTCCTTAAGGGCGCTCACGTTGACCAGCGCCTTCAGAGCATCGGCGATCTTGGCGCGCGCGGCGGCAACATCGTCGACGGAACCGTTCTTGAGAACTTCCTCGGCATCGGCGACAGCAGCGTTGAGCTGAGCCATCGAATCATCGGTGTAGTCCTCAGCACGAGCATTCTTGGCAGAAGCGATATCGGCCTTGAGCGCCTTGACGTTGACCAGAGCGGCCTTGGCATCGTTGATTGCCTGGGCCAGGTCAGCGTCGTTGGCGGAATCGTGCGGAGCCTTGGCCGCGTCGATGGCGGCAGCAAACGGCGCCCAGCTTGCCTCGGTGTAGTCGGCCTTGTCGAGCTTCTCGGCCTCGGCGATGACCTTGTTCAGATCGACGGCCTCACGCAGGGCAAGACCGGTCTTGGCGTCGTTGAGCTTCGCGGCCGCAGCAGCAACCTGCTCGGCAGTACCGTTCTTAAGGGCAGCGGCGGAGTCGTCGAAAGCCGCCTTGTAGGCGTTATAAGACTCATCGGTATACAGCTTGCCGTTGGTCTTCTTAAACTCGGCACGGGCGGCGATAAGCTCGCTGGCATCGACCAGCTTGCCCTCGGCGTCCTCGAGCGCAGCCTGTGCTGCCTTGAGCTGCTTCGGGGTCACCTTGGCATCGGCGATCAGGCCCTCAAGCGCGCTCATGGCATCGCGATAGGCGGCAGCGCTATCGGTCGTGTACTTGTCGGCGGCGGCGTCGGCCTCGCCGTACACCAGCTTGGCGTCGGCAAGAGCGACCTCGGCACGCTGCTGAGCGCTCTGGTCAAAGACCAGCGCGTCCTTCTTTGCCTTGAGCGCGGCAAGCAAAGCCTCGCCCTCGGACTTAGCAAGCTCATCGGGGTTGGCGAACGCCTGCTCGGCCTCGACATAGGCATCTGCATATGCCTGGTAGCTCGCAACGGTGTACTGGCCATCGTCGTTAGAAATCTTCTCGGGAAGAGCCTCGCCTGTATACTTCTCGACGCCGGCGGCGTTGGCGGACCTCAGAGCGGCGGTCACGGAATCGACCGTCGTCTGCGTAGCCTTGGTGTTGGCGAGCGTCTCCTTTGCGGTGGCGAGAGCCTTGTTGAAGGCGTCGGCAGTCGACTTGGTCCAACCGCTCACGTCCTTACCGTCAAGTTCATCGACAGCAGCCTGCAGCGCCGTGGTATCGGCGGGGTTGGCATCGTCGATCAGGAAGAACTCGGCGATCTCGGGGGCCGTGCCGTCCCACGTGACCTTGATGTCCTTAACGGCAGAGAAGGTCGAACCGGCAGCGCGGGTGAGCGTGCCAAAGCAGAACTCGCTTACGGGCTGGCTCAACGTGCCCAGGTCGATGTCCTCCGTCTTGCTATAGGCGGCATCGGTATAAACCGTAGCAGTCACCTTTGCGTTGGAGGGCGTACCGGCAGAGACGACGCGCACGCCCGAGAACACCTTGCCACCCTCGGCAATGGGCTCGGAGACGTGATACACCAGGGTGCCGTTGTTGTCCTGCGGACGCCAGGCGGTCTTGGTATCGCCATCGGCAAGGTTAGCCGGCGTCTTGCCCTCGACCTCGGTGCTCGAGGAATCGAAGTCGGCATCGCCATAGGTGCTTACATACTCGCCGCCGTTGATACGGATCTCACCGATCTCGATCCAGCGCTGTGTGTAGGTCGCGGTAAAGCGAATGCGCATGTAGCGACCGGTCACATTGAGCTTCTCGGTACCGTTGGGATCGTTCTCGTTGGTAGCGGTAACATCGGTCTTGGGGTTGGCCGTGCACATGTTGCCCGGATTCTTGGTGTCGTGCGTGAGCCAAGCTGCGTTCTTAGCGGTATCGCTGTTAAACGTATTCTCGATTGTAGCGGCATCGCTGTTGATCTTGAGAACCTCGGTCCACTGATCATCAGCAGCATCCGGGCTGTCGGCGACCTCGATAACACCCTTGCGGATGAAGTCGTAGGTCGTCTCGGGCACGTAGTATGCGATGGAGTTGATCTTGCGCTCCTGGCCAAGATCGAACACAATCGTGCTGCCCTCGGTGGCACCCTGCGTGTTCTTGAAGGTGGTGGAAAGGTCGCCGTCGAAGATCTTCGAAGCGTCAAAGTTGCCCAGGTCGCCCTTTACATAAGAGGGAGCCTTGACCGTCTTGTAGCTCGCGGAGAAATTGACAAACGCCACATCGCAGGCAGCGGATGCCTTGACGCCCACAAAACGGGCCTGGACAGGCTTCTTGGCACTGGCATAGTCGATCCACTCGAGTGCGTTCTGGGAGTACACAACCTTGGCACCTGCGGGAAGCGTCATGCCGTCGGTGTTGATGGTGACGTCGTTGCGCACGGCGCCCAGATCAACTGCCAGATAGTTATTGGAACCAAAAGAAACGGTGCCATCGGAGAGCCTGACGTTACCATCCTCGCCCGTGGCCTTGAGGCTCACGCCAGAGATATCGGAGCGGATGGTGCCCGTGCTGGCTTCCTTGCCCTTAGAGGTAGCGATCTCGTAGACCTGCCACCACTTGGCGGTGTCCTCAGTCGCACGCACGCGAATGCCGCGAATCTGCACGTTCTCGAAATCAAACTCTTGCTCACGGCTCGACGTTATATCGCCGCACGGGACCCAGTTGGCACCATCGACGGTGTACTCGAGCGCACCGGCAGAAAGGTTGTCGTTACCCTGGATATAGCGCACGTGGCCCACGGTCTTGGGAGCGGAGTAGGTGACGGTGATGGTGTCGCCGCTCTTGATGTTTCCGCCGCCGGAGTTGTGCTTGACCCAAGCATACGAGCCCTCGTCACCGTCGACAACACGGGAAAGCGCGTAGGACTGGTACACATCCAGGCCCGTGCTCGTAACCGTAGCGGTCGGCTCGGGCTCGGTGGAAGCACCCTTGGTAGCAGAAAGCTCAAAGACCTTCCACCAAGACTTAGTGGCGACGGTGTTCCTGACACGGATAGCCTTGGCCTTGACGGCGCTGGGCAGTGTGATGGTCTGGGTGGCCGTGCCGTCGATATCGCCGGCCTTGATCCACGTGCCCGCCTCGTTTTGGTACTCGAGCACGCCGGCGTTGATACCATCACCAGAAGTGGGCTCGTTGCCGTTGCGTGCCGCCTGCACGAAGGTGAACGTATCGACCTCGGAGGTCTTGGTAAACGTAAGGGTCACCGTGGCGTTAGGCTGCGTGGTATCGCGGATATCGTACTCGGGGTCGCCGGCATTAGCCTTCTTGTACTGCAGGTGCGCATAGGTCGAGACGTTGCCGTCGTTGATGTTGGAGAGCGACTGTGCGGCCAAAACCTGGCCATCGATGGTCACCGCGCCTGCGACGGGCTGACCCTCGGGAGTCTGCTCTTCTTTGTTGACCTGGATCTCGTAGATGGTCGGCCAAGCATCGCGGCTGTTATCCTGCGTGGCGATGAGGCGAACACCATAGACGCCCTTGACGTCCAGGCCGGTAACGGTGACGGTCGTGCCAGTCAGATCGCCCTGCCCCTCAACGTCATTCCAGTTCTTGCCATCATAGGTCTGGAGCTTGGCATGCTGCATATAGTCAGCGCCATTGCCCTGGATAAAGGTCACGTTGGTCAGATCGAACGGCTTGTTCTTGATCATGCCAAAGTACGTACCCGCCGTGAGCTTGTTGGGGGTCTTGTAGATAACGCCCGTGTTGGCTTTACCGTCAAAGACGTTCTCGACCTTGCCCTCGGGAGTGTCGGTACGGCTAGTCACAAACTGCGTGGTATCGGCATTGGGGTCGGCAGCAAGCGTAGCGCGCTGACCCAGGTAGTTGTTGAGGGCATTAAGCATCGGCATGATGTAGGCCTTGCCCACCGATGCATACTCGGTATGGTCCACATAGTGGAAGCCGTGCTTGTGAGAGGCAGCGAGCGCCTCGGAACCCTCGGAATACTTAGAAAGCATCTGAGAGCTGTCGCCCGAGAGGTCGGCCTTGAGTGCCTGAAGCTCGGCAATGGCGGCACGCGTCACGTCATCCCAAGCATCGATCCAATACACGATCTGGTCGAGCATGGCCTTGTTGCCGGCATTGGAACGATAGGTCTTGGAGGACTTCTGCAGACCACGGAAAAGCTCAATCATCTGGTCGCAATCCTCGGCGGTTACGATACCAGAGGTAACCTTGCTCTGGAAAGCCTGGAGCTCGGTCTTGATATTGGCGGACTCACGGCTCTCGAAGACCACGCCACCACCGGTATAGCGCTTCATGTGGCGGCTTAGCTCGCGCAGCGCGTTGGAGCCCTTCGTGGCGATGGGAGAATTGTGGTCGACGTAGGAGAACGAATCTTCCCAAGCCTGATCGGCGTGCTCCTGGCTCTTCCACAGATTCCAAGAGAAATCGGCGTTCATGAAGATAGCGGCCTTGGAAGGCTCGGACTGCTGCATGGGGTTGAGCACGACGCCCTGAACCTTGCCGGGCTGGACATCGGTGCCCAGGGCGTTCTCATAGCCGCCCATGGACAGGGTGTCCTTGCTGTTGTCGGTGCACGGCCAGTTGATCCACATAAAGGGAGCAACGCCAGAATTGTTGGTGAAGGACGACGTGAAGTTATTGTCGACCTTGCCCCACACGCGGCCACCGGTGTTGATGACCTGGACGCTCTTGGGGAGGTTGGCATACCAAGACTCGCCCCAGCCCATATAGTTCACAGGGCAGAAGATAAGCGTGTCTTTGAGGCCAGGGTACTTAAGCGATCCGTCGGCGTTCTTCTCGGTCTGCTTCTCGTGCAGCCAATCGGTCATGTCATTGCAAAGCCTGGTGTACAGAGCGCTGCCCTGGTTGCCGGCGTCATCTGCCAGGATGGAAATCTGCCTAACGCCATGGTCCATGACCTGGGTGAATTTTTCCTTGAGAACAGCCACGGACTCGTCGTAGTTAGAGTTCGTAATGGGGTTGTGCATAAACGGATGAAGCGCGAACACAAAGCGGCACTTGGAGGTGTTGCCGGCCTCTGCAAGCGGTTCGATCTTCTCGGTCAGCTCTTCCTCGGTGTAGAGCTCACGCCACTTGGCATTGTGCTTGGGGTCATCCTTGGGGGCGTAGACATATGCGTTGAGCTTGTAGTAGCCACCCCACTGCATCAGGTTCACGCGATCCTCGGTGCTCCAAGGATTACCATAGTAGCCCTCGATAAAGCCGCGCGTCACCACGTCCGCATAGTCGGACATGGTAAAGGTGCGCAGCTTGGCATCGGAAGTCTGCTGCAGAATCTGATAAAGCGTGGTCAGTCCATAGTAGGCGGCATCGGTGGTCTTGCCCAAAACGATAACGCGGTCGGGCTCGTTGCCGTCAGACGGAAGCGAAGCCAAGGCATAGGAATCGTTGTGGTCGAACAGGCCGTCCGTATAGGACAGCTTGCCATCTTGCACCAGCTGGTCAACATAGGTGTCAACCGCGCCGCCGGAGCCCTTGACGCCCACAAGAACCGTCGTCACGGTGCTCTTGGAAGGAATGGCGTCAACGCTCTTTGCTTTGATGCCCTTCAGCGCCAAAGCTTCATCAAGGCGGTTGATGGTATCGGCATCGATGCCGGACTCTGTAAGCACGCTTGCCTTGTTGCGCAGCGTCTGCGCACCGTTGCCGTACACCATGCTGTGCGGCGTGGGGTACAGCTTATATTCGGCCGCCGTATCATCGGCATAGGCCGAAAACGGAGCCAGGCCGCCCAAGCAGGCAAGCATAACCGCTATGACAGCGAGCAGCTTGGCTATCATCCGTTTCTTCATCTCTTAAACCCTTTCTTGAGGCAGGTCTTCATCCGACTTCGTGCCATTGACGCCGGTTCTTGACATACGGCACGACACCGGCACCGACAACAAGCAGACCCACGACACCCGCGACCGCGATGTACATTGCCTGATCATCACCGGTCTTAACCAGGGTGCCAGGCTTCTTATCGCCCTTGTTACCCGTAGTCGAATCGCCCTTGTTAGACCCAGCGGTACCGGAGCCGCCATTGCCGCCATCAGAGGTGCCCGGCTTGTCGGGATTCGGCTTATCCGGATTGGGCTTATCCGGATTCGGCTTGTCGGGGTCGGGAGTAACGGGATCCGGGGTGCCAGGGCGCAGGCCCAGCATCGCGGAACGGAGTTTGCCCTTGGCTCCGTTCACAGCCTCAAACGAGGGGTTCTCGTCTGCGGCAACATCCTTGGCATCCTTAAGGGCGACCTGGAGCTTCTTCCAAGTCTCCGTAGTGTACGAATCCTTGTCGAGGCCCTCGGCCTGCTCGATCAGAGCGGCAAGACCATCGAGGTCAACCGTCTCGTCGATGACGCGAACGCGGATTTCACCAGCGGTTGCAAACTTGTTCCTATTTGCGGCGCTATCGCCATCGGTCTCGTCGAAGTAGAGCTTGACGTCGGTTGCACCGGCAACAGGCTCGTCGAAGGTAATGTTCTTGGCGCCCACACTGGACTCGAGCGTACCCTCGGCAACCTTCGTATAGGTGCTACCACCGTCGGTGCTTACCTCGACATGGTACTTGGTCAAACGACCATTGGAGCTACCGGTACGCGGCACGTACACCATACCGCTCACCTTGGCGGGAGCAGCAAGCTTAACGTTGAACCAGTGAGGCATGTCATTGTCGGCGGGAGCGCTCCATTGGCTGTGCCAGAAGCTGGACTCGTCGCCGTCGACGGCAGCCGCAGCAGGACCGTTGGGAGCGGTCTCGCCGGTCTTCTCCTCGGAGCAGGCTGTAGCGGTCACGCTCTGAGCGAAGTTGTTGTCTGCAGACTTAAGCTCGAGGCCCTCAATTGCCTCGATGAGCGTCTTCGTGTAGGCATCAACCGTATCCTGCATGCTCACCGGCAGATCGCGCTGGATGCTATCGCGCGCAGACGTGAGTGCCGCAACGGACTCGTCGGTATAGACAGACAGATCGGAAGGAATTGCGGCGAGCAAAGCGTCGAGCTTGCTGTAATCGGCAGGCTTGTACTTGGCGTTGGCAACGCGGTCGTTGATCTGCTGCGCGAGATTGGCGATCTCGGCGGCATCGGGGTTGACTTGGTTGATAAGGTCGCGAGCCTGCTCGACGAGCATCTCGAGCTCGGCGTCGTCGGCGCCGGCAGCCAGCACGGAGCGTGCCTTGAGCTCGGCGTTGTCGAGCGCCATGGTGGTCGCAAACGTAGTGCTGCGCGTCAAGCGAACGTCGTCGACGTAGCCCGTAAAGGCAGCAGTCTCGCTACCGATACGCTGGACAGGAAGCATGCACGTAGCCTTGAGCTTGGTGCCGCCGTCCTGACCGATGGTCTCCTTGAGCTCGCCATTCACATAGAGCGAAACCTTGCCCATGCCCTCGTTCTTAAACTCAAGCTCGACCCACTCGTTCATGGGCAGCGTGTAGTTAAACGAGTAGTCACGGTTTTCACGGGTAATACCGACCTTGCCGGTCTTTGCCTGAACGGCCTTGATGGAGCCATAGGGGCTCTCGAACAGGATCTGATCCTTGTCGCTCGTGGCGTCGGTACGCTTGACCTTCACGCGCAGATCGTTACCAAGACCAGCGGTCTCAAGATCGGAATCCAGCGCGACATAGCTCTTGCCGCCCTTGAGCTCGAGCGCCTTCTTAAAGTCGACGTCGACGACCTCGGCGTTCTTGGCAGACTTCAGGTTGAGATTGTTGCCGTTGCCCGAAGCGTCCTTGGCATCGTCCATGCCAAGCTGCATGACGGTACCCTCGGCGTTGGCCGTGGTCTTGTAACCAAAGTTGGTGTTGGGGGAATCGCCGAGCTTCTTGGCCGTAGCCTTGGCGCCGGAAACGTCGGCAGAGCCCTTGCCCCAGGTAGCAGCGGCGTACAGACCCGCGGAGTTGGTGATGCGATCGTAGACATCGTACTCGGAGATGCCATTTTCCTTCTTGCCGCACATGTCGTTCCAGACGGCAAAGGCACCACCGATCATCTGCTCGTCGCCAGCAGGAATCGTAACGTTGTTGTAGTTATTGATCGCAGAGTTATAGATGGTGTTGTCGTTGAGGTAATCGAAGTAATAACCGGCGTTGGGAACGATGTAGTACCTGCTGTCGATGCAGTTGATCAGGTCAAAGCCGAGCTTGTACATCTCGTCCATCTTGGCCCAGTCCTTGCTCCAGAGGTTCATCTGGCGGTGCTGACCGGCAGCACCCTTACCCTGAACGTCAACGGAACCCTTGATCCAGCTGAGGCTGCCCCACACGCGAGCGGTGCGGCCCGAATCCTCCATGTGCTTAAAGAGGTCGTTGACGAAGTTGCGATACGCGTTGCCGTCGGCCTCGTACTCGTCAGCACCAATATCAACCATGGTCTGGTTGTCGAAGACGGGATTGGAACCGGTAAGGTACTCATCCCAGATGGAAAGCGCAAAGGCCAGGGACTCATCGTACTTTCCGGCCAGATTAAGGTGGTCGTTGCCGCGATGCGTCATGGACTTAGGCGTACGCAGGTCGGGACGCACGTTGGTGAGTGCCAGGGAATGTGCCGGCATGTCGAACTCGGGGACGATGTTGACACCGAGATCACGCGAGTGTTTGATGAACTCGCGGAAATCGTCCTTGGAGTACCACACGTCGGTGCTCGTCAGATCGGCCTTGTTCTTACCGTTGTTGCCGCCCTTCTTGATGTCGGACTCCAGACGGAATCCGTTGTAAGCAGTGTTAACGGTGTCGTCAGAATACTCCTCGACCCAAATGTAGTTGTCGGAAAGGTGGACCTGGAAGTCGTTAAGCTTGAACCAGGAGAGCTGCTTGCTCATCTGCTTGAGCCAGTCGAGCGAGAAGGTCTTACGACCCACATCGAGGATCAGGCCACGCACCTTATACAGCGGATAATCGCGGGTGGTGCCCTGCGGGATAGAACCATTACCGGTCTTAAGGGCCTGCAGGATTGTACGGGTAGACCAGTAGGCACCGGTCTTGGTCTCGGCCTTAACGCTCACGGAGTCACCAATCTCCATGAGATAGCCCTCGTCCTGAAGACCAAGAGACTTGTCAGTGGTCTTGGACAGGAAGATATCGCCTGCGTTGGCGGCGCCGCCCTTTACGACGGCAAGCTCGGAGCCAAACAGGTCCTTGTAATCGGCGGCCAGTTCGTCGGCAGCCGTCTTGAACTCATCGTTGTCGTAAACAACGCGCGTCTGCGCAGTAGGAGCAAAGGAACCGGAGCGGCCCTTCCACTCACGAAGCTGCGGCAGAACCTCGGGAGCGACGTTGTCGCCCGCCTCGACCTGGAACTTACCAGGAACGGTAACGGGAATCTCCTTGAACGCATAGGTGTTCTTGTCGCTCTTCTTGGTCACCTTAAAAGAGGCCTTGACCTGCGTATCGACGATCGGTTGATAGATGGGGATGGTTCCATCCTCGGCCTGAGCGCCAATGACCTGCTCATAGTCGGTACCGTTATAGGTGACGTCGTACTCGTCGGAGGTCGGCAGGGTGACCTTGAGCTGCGTATCGCCCTGCTTGGGAGCCTCGATCTTGATGGCATCAGCCAGGCCGTTCATGTCCATCTTGGGCGTGCCGCCATAGACCTCGAGCTCAAAGATGGAAACGTTGCCCCATGCGACACCGCCATCGGGGTCGTCATAGGTGTTGTGATCGATATACAGACGGACAAAGCGGGCCTGATGCACCTGGTCAAGGGTAATCAGGTCGGTCTTGCTTGCAGGATGACCGTCGTTGGTGTAAACGGTCTGCCAGTCAGAGCTATCGGCAGCCGGAGCGGTCGCGCCATTGGCAATCTGAATCTTGTAGCCCTTGGCCTTGCGCAGCTCCCAGAATACACGGACGCACTTGACGTCGCGCTGCTGGCCCAGATCGACATAAATCCAGTGAGGACCGCCGTCCTGGGAGGCAGTAGCGTCAACCGCACTCGCCCAGCGGGAGCTCGAAGAAGACGTATCGCCATCAACGGCCTTGGCGGCGTTGAGGGTGCCTGCCTCTTGGCTATCGGCAACAGCGTTCTTGCCGCGAGCAACATTCTGCTGCGGATCCTGGGTAGAGGGAGCAGCGGTCTCATCGCCGTAGAGCTCGAACTCGTTAACCGCGATGGTGGGCCACTCGGGAACAGCACCGTTGGGATCAACGCTCGTAAAGCCCGTAACGTACAGGCGGAAGAAGCGTCCCGTCACGGGGGCGTTAAACGTAATGGCGTCGGTAAGCGATGCCGGGCGATTGGTAGACGTGTGGACGTCTTTCCAGTCGGCGCTATTGGCGGCGGGGGCAGTATTGCCCGTCGCACACTGTAGCTTGTAGCCAGTTGCCTTGTAGGACTCCCACTTGATTGTCGCCCTCTTTACAGTCTTAGAAGACCCGAGGTCGACATAAATCCAATGGGCGCCACCGGCGTTATCCTTGGCACTGCCCCAACGCGTGGAGTCGCTGCCGTCGACGGCCAGGGCCGCACGAACCGAATCCGCCTCCTCGCTATCCGCTATGGCGGTTTTATTGAGGGCGAGATTTGCCTCAGCCGCCACAGCAGGGCGAGCATAGAGCAGCGAAGACGCAAACACGATTGCAAACACGCAGGCAATCGTGGCGGTTACACGCCAAAGCAGTTTGGTCTTATGTATCGTCATACTCACGTTCCCTTCCTGTCTTTATGTCTTACAAAATAGATGAAGTGCCCTGACGCACGATGACGCGCCCCTCCTTATAAGGGGCGCGTCTATCAGGGCGCGCTAGTTCTGACGACGCTTGCGGGCAACGATGCCCCAAGCGATAGCCGTCACGCCAGCAAAGCCAGCCATCGCAACTGCGATCAGCGTGGAGTCGCCCGTGCCGGGCATGACTCCATTGCCCTTGCCAGGCTTGCCAGAGGCGCCGGGCTTGGTAGATGCATCGGGCTTGTTTCCGGTATTACCGGTGTTGCCCTGGTTGCCGTTGCCACCCAGGTTACCGCCACCGGGCTGCTCCGGCTTAGGCTGATCGGGGTTGGGCTGCTCCGGCTTGGGCTTGTCCGGATCGGTCGGAGCCTTCTTGCTTACGGTAACGACGTAGCTGTTGGACTTGCCACCATAGGTAACGGTCACCTCAAGGTTGCCATTCTCCGTCAGCTCCGTGTCCAGACTCGGATTGAATGTAAAGTCGTTCTTGGTCGACTCGCTGTACTCAACCTGGTCCGTGGTGCCATTGCTGTAGGACAGCGTCAGAACCAGGCCGGTCGGGTCGAGCTTGTCGCCCTCGGCGTATGCGCGCTTGGCGGCATCGGCGTTCACCGCAATGCCCTCGAGCGTCGGCTTGGTCTCGGTAACGTTTACGACCTTATCGACAGAACCCGTGTAGTCCTCGATGCCGGTCACGGTAACGGTGACCTGACGGCCGTTCTCGCTCACGTCGCCCATCTCAAAGCCAAGCTTGTAGTCCAGGCCATAGGTGAGCTTCTCGCCGTCGACCGTAACCTCGACCGTCTTGGCGATTTGAGCCTTAATGTCCTCTTCGTCGTTGATGTTCGCGACCTCAAGAGCATCGGTAGCAGCAACCTGCTCGGTCTTGATCTCGACAGCCGGGCTCGTCTTGCGCAGGCGGATCTCGGCGGCACTCATGTGCTCATTGTCGCCGCTGGCAGCCTGGGTGCCGTTGGCCTTAAAGCGGAAGTACTTAGCCGTAACGGGGTGATCGAACTGAGCAACACGCCAGCCCATCTCAAAGCCCTCGTCCTTGTAGCCCTTCCAGCGACCAGTGGAGATGGGCTTCCACTCGTCAGACTCGTTCTCGCGATACTGAATCTCGTAATCGGTAACGATGCCGTTGTAGCCGCCGTCGCCACCGGAGTTACGCGGCAGGTAGCGCAGCGCCTCGACGCTCGTGGCCTCCTTGAGCTCCATGGAGACCCACAGATCTTCGGCCCTGGGCTTAAAGCCGTTCCTCCAGTTGGTATGGAAGTACGTGGCGTTGTTCTTGTCGAACGCAAACGAAACAGGACCCTCGTTGCCAGAAGCGGGGTTCAATTCGCTGCCGGCAGCCGTGTTCTTAACGTCATCGTTGGGAACGTCGCGCTCGTCGTTGTCGTCGGGCAAAACACTCGAGCTGCTGTCCGCCGCCAGGTTAATGACGAAGGTCTTGCGCGTGGCGTGGTCTTCGGACTCAAGGATGATGTTGATCTTGTTGTCGTGAGCCGGCAGCACGGTAACGGCGGTGTTCTTGGCCGGGACGGCATCAACCGTCGCAAAGAGGGCGGCAGTGGAGTAGCTACCCTTCTCGAGGTTGCTGGCGCTGAGCTTCTTGCCATTGACCGTCAGGCTATCGAGCGTAGCCTCGGTATTGGTGTCGAAGCTGCCCTTGGCCTCAAACAGCTGAATCTCGGTGATGCAGGTGCAGGGCTTGGCGTTGGGGAGCGTCACGTTCTTGTTGGTGAAGGTGAACCTCACAAACGTAGCAAGCGTGGGCTCGAATTCATACGTGTAGGGCTTAACGCGATTGCTGGCCGAGCCGATGGTCTCGGTCGTAGTGACCTCGCGCCAAGTGTTGCCGTCCTCGGAAACCTCAACCTTGGTGGTGCCGGCATCGGGATAGCTCGCAGACCAAGAATCCTCAACGAAGTACACCACGGCGCGGCCCAGGCGCTGCTGGGTGTTGTAGTTGAAGGTCACGCTCGACTTGGTGTTGCCCTCCTGTGCATAAGCATAGTTGGACCAGCACGTGGTATTTGCGCTGCCATCGCCTGCACCAGGGGTGAAGGCGGTAACACCGTCGTTGATTGCATTCAAGGAGTCGGACTGCTTGTTCTCGGGAACGTCCTGCGTAACGCTCATAAGTGCGCCGCAGTTAGCGACGTTGTCACCGATGGTGACCTTCTCGTTCTGAACGCGAATCGTAGCGGTAACAGCCAGATCCTTACCAAAGACATTGGCGGTGCCCTTGACGGTCACAGTGCCGGCCTTGTTGTAAGCATCCTCAGCTGGGGTATCCCACGTAACGGGGAAGCTCGCGTTAAGGACGGTGCCGTCGGCCATAGCGGCAGGACGCGCATCGGGAAGCGATGCGGCGGTACCAACCGGGGTGGTGGCCGAATAGTTCAGAAGCGCCGCGACCTCATCAAGCACGGTTACGGTGCAAGAGACCTTGGCACCCTCGACCTCGCCGGAAACCTGGAAGGTGCCAGGCTTGGAGAGAGCGTCCTTGTTGATGTTGTCCCATGCAACATCCTTCTTCTCGGACGTGCCGTCAGAGTAGTTGACGTCAACCTGCTTGGGCAGGGAAAGCTCACTGCCCGTTTTCACATAGTAGAAACGGGAGTAGAGCAGGCTCGAAATCGACTTGGGAGCAGCAGGATCGCTGGAACCCGTAGAGGAGATCGTCACCGTCTTGGAATCGAGACCGTCGGCGGTCACGGTAACGGTGATGTCGCCGCCCTTGCCGTTGGAGCGCACAATGCCCACCAGCTGACCGGCCCAGGCGTTGCGGTTGTTGTCGCGGTAGGACTGATGGTCGGGGGAACTACCGTTGTCGATACCGGCGAGCTCGCCTGCGCCGCTCACCTTAAACTTCACGTTGTTCTTGGCGTCGGGAACGATGTTGCCGTTCTGGTCCTTGACGCTCACGGTGACATAAGCCAGGTCGCCCTTGCCAGAAAGATCGGCACGATCGACCGAAGCGTCGAGCTTGGCGGCAGCACCGGTGGTCGTCACGCTCTGACGGCCATCCCAGTTCTCGGTCGAGACAACGTTGCCGTTCTCGTCATAGGCCTTGGCGGTAATGGTGCCATCGGCATACGGAACGTTCCAGCTGAGCCAGAGGTTCTCGGCCGTCTTACCGCTCTTGCCCTCACCCTCATAAATCTGATAGGTGTAGCCAGCAGCGGTGGTCTTCTTGGTAAACGTCTTCTTGCCCAGCGACTGCGGAGTCGTGGAACCCTTAGGCGTAAAGAAGAGCTCAACGCCGGCGGCGTCGGTGTAGACAACGACCTTGACCTTGCCGCTGCCATCCTTCTTGACCATATCGTTTTTCCATGCAGGAAGGATATGCAGTGTGTGCAGGTTGTCGTTCCACTGGCTCTGATACAGATAGTACGTATCCTTGGGCAGGCCGGCAGTATCGATGATGCCGAAGTAGGAGTTCTTCGGCGCGATGCTCCAGTCGCCACCCTGGACACCGGCAGTAACGCCGTTCCACGGAGTGGGCTCGCCCAGGTAGTCGAAGCCAGTCCAGACATACTCACCGGCAACAAAGTCGCGAGTGATGGTGTCATACCATGCCTGGGAGGCCGTGTGGCCCCAGCTCACGTAAGACGTGTCATAAGAAGTAAGCTGGTGTCCGCCTGCATCGGCCATGCTGCCGAGCGTGTTATAAACGCCACGACTGTTAACGGACGAGACGGTCTCAGAACCGTAGAACTTCCAAGACGGATTGTTGGCGTGCAGCTGATCGTACCTGCTGCCGTCGGCGTAATTGATACCGATCAGACCACCAGCGTTGGCGAGGTTGTCGGGATGATAATTCCACGAGCCACCCTTGAGCTGGTTGTCGCCAAGCGTCACGGGACGAGAGGTGTCGGCCTCTTTGGTCCACTTGATAAGGTTGAGCTGAGCAGTCTCGTCAAACGGCTTGGTGCCGCCGGTGATCATCTCATTACCCACGGACCACATGATGACCGAGGGAGAGTTAAAGTCACGGGCGATGGTCGCCTTAAGATCGAACTCGGCCCAGACCTGATCGGACTTGGCACCGATGATCTTGGAGTCGCCGACCTTCTTATTGAAGAAACGAGCGTAGTCGAAGCTGTTGCCGTTCTTCGCATCGGTCCAGCCGTCGAAGACCTCCTCGTCGAGCAGGATACCCTGCTCCTCGCACACCTCAACGAGCACGCGAGACGGCGTGTTGTGAGACGTGCGGATGGAGTTGCAGCCCATCTCCTTCAGGATACGCACCTGGCGCTCGACAGCCGCACGGCTATCGACGGAACCCAGGGCGCCCTGATCGTGGTGCATGCAGACGCCCTTGAGCTTGACATTCTTACCGTTAAGGGAGAAGCCGTTGGTGACATCGTAGTTAAACCAGCGGTAACCGAACACCGTGTCATACGTGTCGACGACCTTGTCATCAACCTTGACATCGGTGCGAACCGTGTAGAGGTTGGGGGACTCGGTGGACCAAAGGCTCGGGTTGGCAGCACTGATCTGAGACTCGATGGTCTTGGACTCGCCTGCGGCAACAGCCTGAGCGTCGGTAGTCACAGTGCCGATGGCCTGCTCGACCTTGCCACCCTTAGGGAAGATGGTCTGCACGAGCGTCACGTTAGCGTCCTTGTCACCATTATTAACAATGGTGGACGAGAGCTTGGTGGTCACGTTGCCACCGTTCTCGCTCTGGAGCTGAGGAGCGCTCACGTGGACGCCATCTCTGGTCACAGAAACCTTGTCGGTCACCACGAGGTCGACATTGCGACCGATGCCCGAGCCAGAATACCAACGGCTGGAAGGAACCTGATGGTTGACCTTGACGGCGATGGTATTCTCCTCGCCCGTCTTGAGGTACGGGGTGAGGTCGAACGAGAAGGGCGTGTAGCCATACGGATGGTTGCCCAGCTCGGTACCGTTGACCCAAACGGTGGCATCCATGTAGACACCATCGAAATCGATGCGAATCTGCTTGCCCGCAAGAGTGCTATCGAGAAAGAAGCTCTTGCGATACCAGCCGATACCGCCCGGCTTATAGGCGCTCTCGGCCTCGAGGTTGGACGCATAGTCCTGATCGATGCTGTAGTCATGCGGAAGCGTGACGTACTGCCACGACGAGTCATCGAAAGAGCCGGCCTGAGCGCCGCTGGCGTCGCCCAGGTTGAATTTCCAGTTGTCGTTAAACGAAACCGTACGTTGAGACGGATCGCTCACGTTGCTCACATAAGCGATCTCGGGCGCAGAACTCATCTGAGTCTGCGTCTGCGAGCGCAACTCGGGCGAAACATCGCCCGCTGCCCACGCCTGGGCCACGGGAAGGGTGAACGCAGCCGCAGCAAATGCCGCCGCGCACACCGCCCCCCGTGCCCACCTAACTACACGACCGTTACTTACCATGGCAGCAGCGCCCCTTTCTAAAGCTCCGCAAAGAGGACCGTTGTCTATTGCGGCTTGCTCGTCCACGCGTTGCGTAAGCGCACCCTGCGCAGCCTCGACACAGAGTGGACTGATACTAAAAATACGCTTTACTTGTAACTTAAAAACAATCCGCTTCTCGAGCGGTGAGCGGCGAACGGTTTTGGGGATCTGAGCGCCGTTATCCATGGTCAGCGAGGTGTTAACGCAAACATCTTTTGAGGCGGCAGTATAAACCGTAAGCTCAGATGCCCAATTCGGAGCAGCTGGGCAGCATACCGATATGCATACATTCTACTGATATTCATAAAACTATTTCTATTTAATGAGAATATGCATTTAATAATTTGGGCAACAAATCGATGAACGGTTATACCTGCAATTAAAGGTACTTAATTAAGCATACCTTTAGAATAATATGCAATTGAGCTCTTTGTGACGCTTAAACTTTTGTCGAACATCGATGCCTATATATTAGTGTCTTGTCCATCGTCGGCTCTCCCGTACGTAAACGCAAAGAGGCTCGCCAAAGCGAGCCTCCCAACAAGTCAAAACCTCATCTCATGGATTGATTGGCCGCAGAACTTCACCATGGTCTCGACCATGGACTCGGGGGGGGACGGGATCGCCCGTGGCTTCGGCAGCATCAATCGCAGCGCGAACGGCTTCAAGGCTCGACGTGTTAAACGCCGCGATAGCCATGTTGTTCTGCTCGGCAATAGCGCAGATGTTACGACGATGACAAGCATGATGGTTGCTTCCATCGGTTTCTAAGACCGAACGTCGGGCTCGGGTTCTTATTTCATATCGCAATCGAACCTTTGGTGACGCGGGCGCCGACGGCCCGAATCCGCCGGCGGCCCCCACAAACCAGAAACGGCGCCGCTCTCGCGACGCCGTCATATTCCCTGGTGCCCCCGGGCGGATTCGAACCGTCGACACCCGCTTTAGGAGAGCGGTGCTCTATCCCCTGAGCTACGGAGGCATGTTGTACTAGTGTAGCAGATTTACACCGTTGTAATGCAGCGTATAGCCACTCTTCGAAGCTGCGGTGGAACAGCCCTCCGGAAAGTGCGTCCCACTATCCAGGCAAATTCTGGGTCAGACTTTCCCCATGGGACCTCGCTGGGAAACTGTGTCCCAGAATTTCGGCTCGAAACGGGACACGGTTTCCCAAACGACCCCGTTCCGGAAACTACATCCCGGGATCAACGCTCGACCTGGGATGCACTTTCCCGTTCGAGCCCCATGGGAAACTGCGTCCCACTTTGAGGGGAAGGTGCTCTTTAATGACTAGTTATCCTTGTGAAAGAGGCTCTTGATGACACTGGGGATGCTCTTGGCTCCCTTGGCGGTCACGTCGATAAAGTCGGGCGAACGCACGAGCTTATCCTCGTCAACGTACTTGCGAACCGCACGAAGCGTCTCTTTGTCGTCGCGCGTCGAAAACGTAAAGTGGCCGTTGTCCTTGGTAAAGATGGCAAAACGCGTGATCTTCTTGGTGCCTCGCAAAACCTCGGCGGCAATATAGTCGACCTCGTCCCACGGGATTTGAATATAATCCTCGGGATTGCGCTCGTTATAGTACTCAAACGCCTTATTGCCCACCATTACGTTACCGTGACTGGTAAGCCCCATCAGGCAGGTTGCCGGCGTTGCCAGATCGACCTTGCTGTTCTGAGATTGCGCCATACGCGCCTCGCCCTCCTATAAAAACAATCGGACCGCATCCAGTGTACCCACCGGGTGCGGTCCGTTTCAATGGCTCAAAAGCCCTTGCCTAGTAACTCTCGGTCTTAAGCCGAAGCGCGCTTACATGAAGCCGCAGACGCGACCGATAATGCCAACGGCGAAGAGAGCCAGGATGATGACGATCGGGCTGACCTTCTTCTTGAGGAGCTTGCAGACCAACAGGGTCAGGCACACGGCGGCAAGGCCGGGGATGAGCTGATCGAGGTTAGCCTGAAGCGTGGTGACCTTCACCTGATCAAGGGCGGTAGCACCGACGGAGTTGTACATCGTCAGCGCTTCCTTGATGCCCTCGGAGCCGGAGGGCAGGCTGGCCCAGTCGATAAAGGCGCCAGCAGACTGCGTGACCTTGGAGACGACCGGGGTGAAGGAGATGGACACCCAACGCTCGACCAGGGCGCCGATGATGAACATACCCAGGATGGAAGCACCCTCGGTAACCTTGCCCATCAGACCGCCGGAGAGGTCCTTGGCGATGGAGGAGCCGACCTTGTAGCCAAACTCCTGCGTGTACCACAGGAAAGCGTAACGGATGATGTTCCACGCGAAGAAGAACAGCAGCGGACCGGCGATGCTGCCGGACAGGGCCAGGGAAGCGCCCAGAGCGCCCAGAATCGGGCGAAGGGTGAACCAGAAGGCGGGGTCGCCGACGCCGGCGAGCGGGCCCATCATACCGACCTTGACGCCCTGAATGGCGACGTCGTCGATCGGAGCACCGTTGGCGCGCTCCTCCTCGAGAGCGAGGGTGACGCCAATGACGGGGGCGGAAACATAGGGGTGGGTGTTATAGAACTCCAGGTGGCGCTTAAGAGCGGCAATCTGGTCATCCTTGCTGGTGTAGAGCTTCTTGATCGCAGGGATCATTGCGAAGCACCAGCCGCCGTTCTGCATACGCTCGTAGTTCCACGAGCCCTGAAGGAACTGATGACGGAAGCAAACCTTCTTGCGGTCAGCCTTGGTGAGCTGAATCTTGTTCTCTGCCATATGTATCACTCCCCTCCTACTCGTAATCGTTCAGAATGTCGCCGAGCGGGTCGCCGGAGCCACCGCCCATGCCGCCACCCTGCTTGGCCAGATCCTTAAGGCCAAGGTAGATGAGGGCAAGGGAGATGCCGATGAGACCAAGGGCGATCAGCGTGAGCTGAGGGATGGCAGCAAGGACAAAGCCGAGGATGAAGAACGGCCAGGTCTCCTTGGTGGCCATCATGTTGATGACCATGGCGTAGCCGACGGAAGCGACCATGCCGCCGCCGACAGCCATGCCGCCGGACAGCCAGTCGGGCATAGCGTTAAGCGCGTTGGTAACAGCCTCGGCCGGGATAACGCACAGAAGTACTGCCGGGATGGCGATACGAAGGCCCTGCATGAGGATGGCAGCGTACTGCCAGCGCTCGATGCCGGAGAAGTCGCCCTTCTCGGCGCAACCGTCCATGGCGTGAGCGATAGCGGTAGCAATGGTACGGCAGATCATGGTCAGGAACAGACCAGCGACCGACAGCGGGACGGCGACGGCGATAGCGGCGGTAACAGCCTTGGCCGAATCGGTGGCGCCACCGTTGAGGGCGAGCACCATGATGATCGAAGAAGCGACCGAGGCCAGAGCGGCGTCAGGCGCGACAGCGGCGCCGACGTTAGCCCAGCCAAGGGCCATCATCTGGAGCGAACCGCCCAGGAGGATGCCCTCCTGAAGGTGACCGGTTACGAGACCGATAAGCGTGCACGCCACGAGCGGCTGATGGAACTGGAACTCATCCAGAATGCCTTCCATACCGGCAAGCAACGCGACAATCGCAACAAGCAGAATAGTGATTGCAGACATGTATCGGACCCTCCTTTACTATGCTTGAGCGGCCAGTTCGGCCTTAGCTTTCTTCAACATGGCGTCGAGATCCTCGGAGGAATCTGAAGGAACCTTGCGGACCTCGAACTTGACGCCCTTGGCCTTGAGGGCCTCGAGGGTCTTGACGTCGTCATCGCCCATAGCGACGGCGTTGGTGACGACGACCTTGCCCTTGGAGTGAGCCATGGAACCGATGTTGACTTCCTTGATGTCGACGCCGGCCTCGATGGCCTTGAGCAGATCCTGCGGGTTCTCGAAGAGCAGCATGGCCTTGGTGTCACCAAAGCGCGTGTCCTTGACGACCTCGGCCATCTTCTTGATGGGCACGACGTTGGCATGGACTCCCGGAGGGGCAGCCTGCTCGATCATGGTCTTGCGGAGCTCGTCGTGAGCAACGCCGTCGGAAACCACGATGATGCGGTTGGGGTTGATCTGCTTGGTCCACGTGGTAGCCACCTGACCATGAAGCAGACGGGTGTCGATACGGACGTGGGCGATCTTGATGTGCCCGTCGCCGATGACCGTTCCCGGAGGGATGGCGCCTGCAGGAGCAGCGGCGGCCGCAGCCGGCTTCTTCTCCTCGGGCTCCAGAGACTCGGGCTTGACGCGCACGCCAGCCTTAGCCTCAGTCACGAGATGTTTTGCGATCGCATGTGCAGTGTTCTTTGCGTCAAAGCGCTGCGAATATGCCTCGATGAGCATAGGCAGGTTGACACCGGTGACGATAGCCCAGGAATCATGGCCCTCGATGAGCCCGCTGATCTGGTTGAACGGCGTGCCGCCCCACAGATCAACGAGGAAGAGCACCTGCTCCTGGTCCTCGAAGGAAGCGATTGCTTCCTCGACCTTGGCACGGAAGTCGTCGGGGCCCATGCTCGGCTCGAGCGAGACCACGGCAACAGACGGCTGATCGCCAAAGACCATCGAGCCCGTCTGCTTGATTCCAGCTGCCAAGTCCCCGTGGCTAGCAAGAACAATACTTACCATCACATAACCTCCTTTTTGTCTACGTATTCCCTACACGACATTAAGGAAGTATACCTGTTTAGTTTGTGGAATTATCGCTAAATTTGCAAAAGGTTGCATTATTTGTTTAAACGTCTATGTTTGTTACAAATTGATTACGTTGCTGGCTTACAGCTCATTGCCTGCTAAAACGTGATTTGTGATTACTTTTAAAGACATATACAGGCACACTGTTCATTAATACCGCTTTTGGGTTAATCCCAATGCGCCTGCGTGCCGCTATTTTGTTTAAACAGGCATAACTTGACTAATTGTATGACTTATGCTCTAGCGCAAGTAGTCGTTGGGGACGTTCTTAAACGACTAGTCAAACAAGAACGTCCCCAACGACTGGGGGCTAGGCGATGTGGAGAGGGTTGGCGGCGTCGACGGCGTCGGGGGCGTCAGAAGGGACGTCGGGGGCAGCGTCTGCCGGGTCCTCGTCGGGGGTCTCGATCTGCTTGATCATGACCTCTTGGCCCTGGAGCAAATAGGTATCGCCGCTACCGCAATGGGGGCAGGTCTTGCCGTGCTCGACTGTCGCATAGTCGCGGCCGCACGCCTCGCAATGCGTCACGGCCTCGACAGGCTCCACAAGAAGCTCCGCACCCTCGGTGATCGGCTTTTTATCTGCCGCCCAGCGCCAAGCGTCGAGCAGCAAGTCGGGAACGACGCCCGAGACCTCGCCCAGCAGCAGCGTGACGCTCGAAACGCGACGCACGCCATTGGCGCGCGCCACGTTCTCGACATCGCGAATGATGTGATAGACGATTCCCAATTCATGCAAGGCGAATACCTTTCAACAATGGTTGATGCGATGTCAGCCAAACGTCAGCGAGCGGCGATCCAGGTGCCCCAGGTTGCCCCGAAACAAGGCGTCCGCTGGGCTTTTGCCCGCGGCGCCGAAGTTGAGGGGCAAGATGGGGTGCCTGGGCGCCGCGCAGCGTCGGCAGTTCCGCCGTTCGTTAGAACGGCGGAACCTAATGACCGAATTTGATCTTGATGGCACGCTTGAGCGCGTACTTGCCCAGGCTGGGGAGCTTTTGCTCGTATTTGACCATCGTGGAGCACTCGGGGCGATCTCGATCCAGGTGGATGGCATCGAACGCGCACTTGGTGGTGCACAGACCGCAGCCGATGCACTTGTTGGGGTCGACGATCGAGGCACCGCAGCCCAAGCAGCGGGCGGTCTCGGCGCGCACCTGCTCCTCGGTAAAGGTCTCGACGTACTCGCTAAAGGGCGCAGCCTTCTCGCGCTCGCGGTCGATATGTGCCACCTCGCGGCTCGCGTTGTCATAGCCCTCAATCATGACATCGTCGCGGTCGAGCGCGGTGTAGCGGCGCTGATTGCGGCCGATGGTAAGCGTGGAGCCCGGCTGCACAAAGCGATGGATGGACACGGCGGCCTCGTGACCGGCGGCGATGGCGTCGATGGCAAAGCTCGGACCGGTGTAGACGTCGCCGCCCACAAAGATGTCGGGCTCAGCGGTCTGATAGGTCTGGGGGTCGGCAAGAGCACCCTGGCCGCGGCCGAGCTCCACCTTGGAGCCAGCCAGCAGATCGCCCCACACAATGGACTGGCCAATCGACATGACCACGCGGTCGGCATCGACACGACGCAGATCGTTCTCGTCGTACTCGGGCGCAAACCGGCCCTCGTCGTCAAAGACACGCGTGCAGCGCTTGAAGGTGATACCGCACACACGACCAGCCTCGTCCAGGTGAATCTCCTTGGGACCCCAGCCGCAGCTGATGTGGGCGCCGTCCTCAACGGCCTCGCGACGCTCCTCCTCGCTGGCGGGCATCTGAGCCTCGCTCTCCAGGCAGAACATCTCAATGTGCTCGGAGCCCAGACGGCAGGCGTTTCGCGCGACATCGATAGCAACGTTGCCGCCGCCCACCACGATGGTGCGGCCGGACAGCGCATCGATCTTGCCACTGTTGACCTCGCGCAAAAAGTCGACAGCCACGGTCACGTCCTCGGCATCCTCGCTCGGAATACCGGCAAGGCGACCACCCTGGCAGCCGATGGCAACATAAAAGGCCTTAAAGCCCTGCTCGCGCAGCTCGTCGAGCGTCACATCGCGACCGACCTCCACGCCATAGCGGAACTCGGCGCCCATCAGGCGAATGATCTCGACCTCTGCCTCGATAACGTCCTTCTCCAGCTTAAAGCTGGGAATACCGTAGGTGAGCATGCCGCCCGGGCGCTCGTTCTTCTCGAACACGACGGGCTTGTAGCCCTTCTCGGCCAGGTAGAAAGCGCAGGACAGGCCGGCCGGACCGGCACCGATGATGGCGATCTTCTGGTCGAAGCCGCCGGCACGCGTCGGGGTCACCACAGGTGGGACATAGCGAGTCGCGGCATCCAGATCGCGCTGGGCGATGAACTTCTTGACCTCGTCGATAGCCACGGCGGCATCCACGCGGCCGCGGGTGCAGGCATCCTCACAGCGGCGGTTGCACACTCGGCCGCAGATGGCGGGCAGCGGGTTCTCACGCTTGATGAGCGCCAGCGCCTCGTCATAGCGGCCCTGCGCCGCGAGCTTTAAGTAGCCCTGAACGGCAACGTGCGCGGGGCAGGCCGTCTTGCAGGGCGCAGTCCCGGACTCATGCGTCTCGATACGGTTATCGTTGCGGTAGTTGGGCGACCACTTGGTGTGGTCCCACTTGGTGGCATCGGGCAGCTCCTGGCGCGGATACTCGGGCACCTGTCCGCCGGCCTTTTTGCTGCAGAGCTTCTGGCCGAGCTTGGCGGCACCGGCCGGGCACACCTCAACGCAGCGACCGCAGGCCACGCACTTGTCCTTCTCGACCTTGGCGACATAGGCCGAGCGCGACAGGTTGGGCGTGTTGAACAGCTGCGAGGTGCGCAGGGCGTAGCACACGTTGACGTTGCAGTTGCAGATGGCGAAGATCTTGTTCTCGCCGTCGATATTGGTGATCTGGTGCACAAAGCCGTTGTCCTCGGCCTGGCGCAAAATGTCGTAGACCTCCTCGCGCGTCACATAGTGGCCGCGGTCGGTCTCGACCACATAGTCGGCCATATCGCCCACGGCAATGCACCAGTCGGCGGGGTCGTCGGCGCAGCCCTCGCCCATCACACGACGGCTCGCGCGGCAGCTGCAGGTGCTGGCCGCATACTTACCCTCGTATTTGTCGAGCCAATGCTCGATATGCTCAATCGGCACCGAGGTGCTCGAAGCATCGATAGCCTTCTCGACTGGAATGACGTGCATGCCGATACCGGCGCCTCCGGGCGGCACCATCGGCGTGGCTTTGGACAGCGGCCCCTTGGACGCCTGCTCAAAGAACTTGGCATAGACCGGATGCTCCTCGAGCTGGCTCACGCGCATATTGAGGAACTCAGCGGAACCCGGCACCAGCATGGGCAGCACCCACTGCTTGGCGCGCTCGGGATTTTCCCAGTTGTACTCGAGCAGACCCGTGTAGCTCATGTCGTCGAGCATCTTCTCGATATCGGCCTCGGGCATGCCGGTGAGCTTGACCATCTCGGGCAGCGTGTAGGGACGGCGCATCTTCATCTTGCAGAGTACCTCGGCCTGCTCGTCAGTCGCGGCCTCGGCAAACGACCAGTACTCGTAGCCCAGCAGCTCGTCGCGGTGCAGCAGGCGGTTGGTGCAATGCTCGCACAGCTTGACGATTGCCTCGCGCGGATGCTCCGGCAGCGGCGGCACGAACTCCGCACCGATATCGGGCTCGGTGTAGCTAATCCCCGGTCCGTTGAGAATCATGGTTGTCCCTTCTCTTGCCGCAGCCTAGCAGGCACGCAGCGCCCCTCTTTTTTGCAGGCCGGGCATGCCCCCATGCCGTTCACCCGCCATTAGTTGACATTGTGTCAAAAACAGTATTGACGAACCGTCAACAATATTCAAGACTGTTAGGCGAACGGTCGGGCACAAACGGATGAAAGGCGGCAAAACATGGGCAACAACACAGCAGATACCTCTGTGGTCGATACCGTCCCCGCATCCGATAGCGCGGCAAAGCGCTTGACGGGCGACGAACGCCGTCGCGAGATCCTCGCCGCCGTGCGCACCGTGAGCTCCGAGCTGGGCGTGTCGCATCTATCCGTCTCGGCCGTAACCAAGCGAGCCGGCTGCACGCGCTCGCTGTTCTACCACTACTTCGCCGACATGGACGCCGCCGTCACCGCTGTTATGGACGAGGCAATCGACGGTTTTATCTCCGAACTCGAGCAGTGGAACGCCGGGCGCACCGTCGGCGATATCGAGGGCGCGCTCGATACCGTCGCCCCGCTCTTTAAGCGTCTGGTCGCCAGCGGCCACGAACTGCCGAGTACGCTCACCTCGAGCAGCGGCGCGCTCTACGGCGGCTTTTTGCACAACGTGGTTCAGCGCGTGGCTCAGTACATCTGCGACACCACCGTGGTGGATTTTGTCGCCCATCATGAGCTACGCATCGACCATGTCTACGAGACGTTCTACACCCTCATCATGGGTCTTTTGATGTATATCCGCACGCACCCCGATGTGCCCGACGAGACGGTCAAGGAAATCATCGCCTCGACACTCCACATCGAGGGCTATACCGCCAAGTATCCGGAGCGCAAGCCCCAGAACTAACGACATTTGGCCAAACTGCCCGCGATCGGAAGAGGGGCCGCGGGCGTGTGAAAGGAGAGCAGCATGCTGTTCGATGTTTGGGGTAGCGATACCCTTATCCACTGGGCCGGCTGGGCCATGGTCTTTATTGGCCTGATCGTGCTCAACGAGGTCGGCCGCCGCACCAAGCTGGGCGCGGCAATCATCTTTGGCGTGGCTCCGCTGGCCATGACCATCTACTGCGTCGCCATCGCCATCGGCGTCTCACAGGGTGCCGAGTGGGCGCTCACCAACCCCACCCATGTGTACCAGAACAGCTGGTTCCACTACGCCAAGGTATACGCGGCGCTGGCCGGGTGCTGGGGCTTCATTGCCATTAAGTACCAGTGGGGCAAGATCGGCAAGGCGCATTGGTTCCGCGCGTGGCCGTTTGTGATCGTCGCCATCAACATCATGATCGCCGTCGTGTCCGACTTTGAGAGCGCCTATCACTTCTTTGTCCTGGGCGAGTCCACCTGGGTCACCTCCGAGGGCGCCACGCAGCTCGCCGGCTGGAACAACGTGTTCAACGGCACCGCCGGTATCATCAACATCTTCTGCATGACCGGTTGGTGGAGCGTCTACGCCTCCGAGGATCAGACCGACATGCTGTGGCCCGACATGACCTGGGTCTACATCATCGCCTACGATATCTGGAACTTCTGCTACACCTACAACTGCCTGCCCACCCACTCCTGGTTCTGCGGCTTTGCGCTGCTGCTGGCGCCCACCGTCGCCGCCTTTATCTGGAACAAGGGCGGCTGGATCCAGAACCGCGCCTTTACGCTGGCCATTTGGTGCATGTTTGCCCAGGTGTTCCCGTACTTCCAGGAGGAGTCCATCTTTGTGACCCACTCCACGCTCGACCCCAGCGCCGCCACCGCGGTCTCGATTGCCGCGCTGATCGCCAACGTCGCCGCAATCATCTACATCGCCTACCGCGCCAAGAAGCTCGGCCGCAATCCCTACAAGCAGGATGTCTTTGAGGGCACCAGCGATTGGGAGAAGGCCACCGCTCGCCGCGCCAAGGTTGATTACGCGCACGCCGAGTAACATGTTGGTCGCTGTCGGCACTTGGGCATAGGCCCGCCTGCCAGATTTTCAATCCAATGTCTCGCAGAGCCCCCGGAAAGCGTTTCGCTCGCTTTCCGGGGGCTTTTGTCGTTGCGTCCCTATTCATCTATTCAAAAACATGCGCATATATAAAATCGGATTTCAAATCATGCGGCGGCTCTATGGGGTCCCGTTTTTGGGTACAGTGTTGTCCCGATATTGAGCTTGGGGGATATATGAAAGATGAGACGATGGGCCAAGAGGATGCGGCCCAAGATGCAGAGGCATGCGCTGAGGCCCTGGAGAGCCTAGACCAGATCGCGCTGGCCGAGATTGCGTTTGACGATTCGAGCGTCGATGTGCAGGATGAGCCGGAAATCGAGGCGCAGCCCGATGATCAGGATGCAAAAGACGATGGCGCCGCGCCCACCGAAGACGAGGCGGGGCACGAGGAATCCGAATGTGAGGCCGACGACCAGACCGAATCCGATACGAGCGAGGAAACCATCTTGCTCGACAGCTTACCGGCCGAGGATTCGCTGACCCGCGAGCTCCCCGGCCTAGGTTCTGCTCCTGTCGTCGATGAGACCATCGCCATGGGCGATATTCCCCTGCCGTCCGTTCCCTCGGCACGCGAAGCCGAGGTCCGCCATCGCAAGATGTCGCCAAAGCGCCGCAATCTGATGGTCGCCGGCGTCGTGGCCGTCGCGCTTGTCGCCGGCGGTGCAGGCTATGCTGCCTGGAACGGATATCAGCAAGAGCAGGCTGCCGCTGTCGCCGCCAATGCCCACACGATGATGTCGGTGCAGATTGGCGTGCATGCCGCGGGCCTCGACTGCTCAACTGGCTCCAAGATTCCCGTGCAGGTGAGCGGGCAGGATTCCGACGGTTCTTCCGTGAGCGAAACGCTCTACGTTGACGAGCACGGTCGCGGCATTAAGCTGCTGCCCGGCGATTACACGCTCTCCATTGCCGCCTCCCCCATCGCGGCCGACGGCACCATCTACACCGTCCCGACCACCAAGGCGCAGGTCGCCATTAAGAGAGATGGGCAGGATTTGAGTGCCCAGGCAACCTTTAAGCTCAAGGTGCCTTCGGCCGACACGGTGACTGACGACCAGATCGATGCCGCCGCCAAGTATGCCGAGGAAGGTGGGGTGAATTCCGCCGCGGTCGCAAAGGTACTCCAGCAGGCGGCAACCGCGCGACGCGACGCCGCGACCAACGCCGTGAGCTCCCGCAAGGCGCAGGCGGCCCGCGACGCCGATGCTCGACATAAGGCGACGGATCTGTATCAGCTCGATATTCCCGTTGAGTGGTACGGCAAAGTCGCGACTTGGCAAAACGGCAGCACGCTGTGCATATATCTTGCCGGCGACACGAACACGCCGCTTGTGACGCTTGTCACGGTGCGCGACGGCGAGAGCTTTACGCCCGATGAGGGCGACGCGGTTTTGGGTGCGGCAAACCTCGGCAACGGCTACACCGTCTACGCCAGCGGCCCCGTTTATCCGTATGTGGTGCCCCAGACCATCAACGGACGCACGCAAGACCCCGTGTCGACCTACCCCATGGACACTGCAGTTGAGCTTGTCGAACTTACGACCGGCAACCGCTATACCTATAGCCAGATCAAAAACGTGCTGGTCGGTAAAGACGGTAAGGCAGACGCCGCGACCAAACTCGAGACCGACTACCTCGCCCAGATTCTGATGCCGAGCATCAAGGCCCAGGACTAGCCGGCCCAAAGACAGCCGCCCAACACCCACATCCCTAACGCAGTTGCGGTGAAATAGGGACTGTTTTTGCTGGTCAAACCGCAAAACAGGCCCTATTTCACCGCAACTTATTAGTGGCCTTTTGGGTGGCACTCAGCGCCACGGATCGGCTTCGAACAGCGGCTCGCGCTCGGGACGGCGGTCGTTGTAGGGATCGTAGCCGTCGTCGTCCTCGTTCTCGGCACGGATGTAGGGGTCGCGCGGCTTGGGTGCCGGCTTAGGCGCAGGCTTGGGCGCGGCGGGTGCGGCATCGGTCGCCGGCGCATTCGTCTTGTTCTTGTCTATCATCTGCATAGCTCCTTGCATCGCATCCGTTCAGCATCATCGATTGTCGCACGAAAAAGGGCGGCGGACCCAATTGGATCCGCCGCCCTTGGCGTTTAGAGACGGCTGGTAGATTTTAAGGCATAGCCCAAAATCTACTCGGCGTCGGGGACCTCGTAGGTGGCCGCCGGCGTGTTGTCGCACACGACGGTAAAGCCGCCGTCCTTGTCGACATCGACCGTCACCTGATCGCCCTCGCGCACCGTGCCGTCGATGATAGCGGCGGCGATGGCATCCACGACCTCGCGCTGCACCAGACGCTTGAGCGGACGGGCACCGAACACGGGGTCCAGGCCACCCACGGCGAGCATCTGCTTGGCCGCCGGGGTGATGGCAAGCGTCATGCGCTCCTTGGCCAGGCGCGCGCGGACGTCGGCAAGCTGGATGTCGACGATCTTTTCGATCTGCGCCATACCGAGCGGATGGAACACCACGATATCGTCGATACGGTTGAGGAACTCGGGGCGGAAGGTTTGAGCCATGGCCGCGTCGACCTGATGGCGCATCTCCTCCTCGTCCTTGCCGGAAAGCTCGGCGATGGCCTTGGAGCCCACGTTGCTCGTCATGATGATGATCGTGTTCTTGAAGGACACCTGGCGACCCTGGCCATCGGTCAGGCGACCGTCGTCGAGCACCTGCAGCAGCACGTTGAAGACATCCGGATGGGCCTTCTCCATCTCGTCGAGCAAAATCACCGAGTACGGACGACGGCGCACGGCCTCGGTGAGCTGGCCGCCCTCGTCGTAGCCCACATATCCCGGGGGCGCACCGATCAGACGCTGGACGCTGAACTTCTCCATGTACTCGGACATGTCGATACGCACGAGCGCACGCTCGTCATCGAACAGGCACTCGGCCAGCGCCTTGGCGAGCTCGGTCTTGCCCACGCCGGTGGGGCCCAGGAAGAAGAAGCTGCCGATGGGCTTGTCCGGATCGGAGAGGCCCGCACGGCTGCGACGCACGGCCGCGGCCACGGCGGAGACGGCCTCGTCCTGGCCGATGACGCGCTTATGCAGCTCACCCTCCAAGCCCTTCAGCTTGTCGAGCTCGCCCTGCATCATCTTGGACACGGGCACGCCGGTCCAGGCACTCACGACCTCGGCGATCTCATCGGAGGTCACCTGTTCGTTGAGGCCCTCGCCGTCCTGCTGCTTTTGCGCCTCGAGCGCAGCCTCGGAATCCTGAATCTGCTGCTGCAGACCCGGAATCACGGAGTAGCGCAGCTCGGACGCACGGCCCAGGTCGCCGTTGCGCGTCGCGCGCTCCTCTTCGCTCTTGGCCTCGTCGAGCTGGCCCTTAAGCTCCTGCACGTGGTCGATGGCGTTCTTCTGGTTGAGCCAGCCGGCCTTTTGCACGTTGAGCTTTTCCTGGACCTCGGCAATCTCTTGGCGCAGGGCCTCCAGACGCTCCTTGGAGGCGTCGTCGGTCTCCTTCATGAGCGCCTGCTCCTCGATCTGCAGCTGGGTGAGCTGACGCGTGGTGGCGTCGATCTCGACCGGCATGCTATCGAGCTCCATGCGCAGGCGGCTTGCCGCCTCATCGACCAGGTCGATGGCCTTATCGGGCAGGAAGCGGTCGGCGATGTAGCGATCGGAGAGGTCGGCAGCTGCCACGAGCGCGCTATCGGTGATGTGCACGCCGTGGAAGATCTCGTACTTCTCCTTGAGGCCACGCAGGATCGAGATGGTGTCCTCGACGGTAGGCTCGCTCACCATAACGGTCTGGAAACGACGGGCGAGCGCCGCGTCCTTCTCGATGTACTTGCGGTATTCGTCAAGCGTAGTCGCACCGATCGCATGCAGGTCGCCACGGGCGAGCGCCGGCTTGAGGATGTTGCCGGCGTCCATGGAGCCCTCGGTGGCACCCGCGCCCACGATGGTGTGGAGCTCATCGATGAACAGGATGACCTTGCCCTCGGACTTTTGCACTTCTTTGAGCACGGCCTTTAAGCGGTCCTCGAACTCGCCGCGGTACTTGGCACCGGCGACCAGCGCGCTCATGTCGAGCTCGATGAGGTCGCGATCGCGCAGCGTGCTCGGCACGTCGCCGGCCACGATACGCTGGGCGATGCCCTCGACGATGGCCGTCTTGCCGACGCCCGGCTCACCGATGAGCACGGGGTTGTTCTTGGTGCGACGGGACAGGACCTGGATGGTACGACGGATCTCATCGGTACGGCCGATGACCGGGTCGAGCTTGCCGGCGCGGGCAAGGTCGCAGATGTTGCGTCCGTACTGCTCCAGCGCCTCAAACTGGGTCTTGTCCTCGGCAGACGTCACGCGGTCATCGCCACGCAGCTCCTCGTAGACCTGCTCGATGCGCTCCTTGGTCACGCCGGCATCGCGCAGTACACGACCAGCCTCGCCCTTGTCCTCGGCAAGTGCCATCAGCAGATGCTCGGTCACCACAAAGCTGTCGCCCATCTTGGTAGCCTTCTTTTCGGCCTTCTCGATGACGCGGACGAGCTCATTGGAAAGACCCATCTGCTGACCCTCGCCCGAAACCTTGGGCGCATGGTCGATGGCATCTTGCGTGGAGCGTGCGAGCTGGGCCGGTTCGGCGCCGATGCGCTCGATGATCACGGAGATATTGCGCTCGCCGGCACCGAGCAGGGCAGACAGCAGGTGAATCGGCTCCACCGCGCCGGCCTGCGCATCGGCAGCCGTGCTCATGGCGGTCTGCAGCGCCTCGCGCGACGTCATTGCTAGCTTATCGATTCTCATGGAATCACCTCTCTTGGGGCGGCCGCCCTACGGGGCGGCTTCACGTTGTTCGAGAAGTATTGTTGCCAGCTTTGTACGATCTTATACACAAATCTAAGTCTCTATATATAAGATTTTCTGAGTGATTGAGGGATAGGGGGCAGGCGCGCTCACCAGCTGCGGCCTCATCCCTTTACTATCTCAATCTGTAACATCTAGCGACTGTTTATGGCTCCAGATGTTACAGATCGAGATGAAATGACCAGCGGCAACCGTTTGTCTCAATCCGTAACATCTACTCGGCAAATTAGGGTCTAACTGTTACAAATCGAGACGAACGAAGACACCTGAGTCGAAAATCTAAATCTGTAACACCAGGCCCACTTTTAGCGGCCAAGATGTTACAAATCGAGACAGACCGAAAACCACCACAAAGAGGACAGGCACCTTTGTGGTGGTCGCGGTCTCTACTCCTTCGCCGAACCCGTACTTCCCGATTCGACGGTCCAGGGCATCTCATCCTCGAACAGCCATGTACGGGCAGACCCACTATCGCGTGCAGTCTGCGGGTCAGGCAAGCAGGTCTGTTTATAGGCATCTTGGATACACTGACCCATAAAATCGTTGAGCTCGGTCTGGTCGCCCTCCATGACATAGGCGACATCGCCGTCCAAGATGTAGATACCCGGCCCCTCATTGCCCTCGTAGCCAGGATCGTACGAAACATCACATAACTTGGCGCCATTCGCGGTGTCCAACTCGATGGACGAGTGGCATCCGCCAACCATGTCGTTCGCTTTTGCCCGATAGGACGCATATCCATACCAGCGCTTAAAGGTTTTGCCCTTGAGCAGCACGGACGCTCTGTCGATCAGACTAGAATCCGTGGTATAGCGCATAGCCCCAAGCTGAATACTTGGATAATTACTAATGCCCAGCGCAGCCGGTTGCTCATCAAAATCAACGGTAATGGTCTCGGGCTTGTCATCGCCGGTCAGGAGTTCGACAGATTGAGTCACAGGCTTGACCACCGGCTCCGTCACCGCAGCAGGTAGAAATGCCATACCGACAGCGCCCGCGCCAACCACAGCGATCGCAAGCGCCAAGACAATCAATCCAATACGGGCAGAACGGCTCACGGCAAAACACCCCACAATGCAAACCTTCGCCACCTGCACTAATGATACCGCCAGCTAACACTATTACCAAAAGAAACCGCGCGCTCCTCACCACCACAAAGGGGACAGGCACCTTTGTGGTGGTTTTCGACGCTAACGGTCGACCATCTCGCGCCATGAGATTAAACTTGAATTGTTCTCTGAACATATCCATTTCTGCCTATCCTCAACAGATCTTTGTCTCGAGGAGCGCATATGAAGCCGCCTCATTCCACCGGTCGCAACGTCATCGCCATTCTCGCTGTACCCATCGTGATGCTCTTCCTTATCGCCATCACGCCCTTTTCCCTTGGTATCGCCTCGCCCTTCGATTTATGCGGAATGGTCGACGCCGGCTCGCGTGCCACCTCGCTCTCCTTTATCTATCGCGGCGTGTTCTACGAAGATGCAATTCCCACCGGAATTTGGCGGTCAAAGTTACCGCTGCTCGGAACGATTGATGGATGCTTCCCCCATTTCAGCCTTGAACCTCAGACGATGAATTATTTGATCGACGACCAGCCCCTCGACTCCATCACCCTCGCCTACGACTATGCTCCAAACACCGATGAGTGCCACATGAACCAAGTCCTCGACAAGCTACTTGGGCAGTGCGGGCTCACCGAGGAGGCCGGTCGAACCATCGATAGCGACCAGCAATTAAAGCGAACAGAACTCCGCCGTGTCGGAAAAATCAAAGGTCGAAGTGGGGCCGCCTACTGGCAGGCCTGGGCAATACGCGACAAGAGCGAATTCGGGCACAGCACCTATACGGTCACCGTCTACACCAAAGACGGAATCGGGGACAATATTGACGATTTCGCGTCATCCAAACTCGGCATCCCCAAAACAACCAAGACTCCCGGCCTGGACGAAATCCTGTAAAGGCGCTCATTGGAATGTCGCTCAACGGGCGCGCTCGCCTCACCACCGCGAAGGAAACGAATATCTTTGCGGTGGTTCTACAACGCCGCGGCGATTGCTTCAGTCACAAACTTATTGAGCGACTCGCCCTTCTTGGCAGCTGCCAATGCCGCCTGCTTGTGAAGCTCAGAGCCTGTCCTTACGTTGAACGAGCCCTTAAAAGCCCGTTCGGGTTCCTTGCCCTTCTCGGCGCAAAACTCGAGGTAATCGTCGACAGCTTCGTGGAAGCACTGCTCCACTTCAACAACCGTAGAGCCCTCAAACACGATTGCGTCCTTAATGCCTGCGACCATTCCGGTTAACATGTGCTGCTCGGCATCGAACTCGACCGGGGCAAAATACCCTTTATATGCTAAAACGTTACTCATGGTTGCCCCCAGCGTCCTGTAGAAATCGGACAATGTTTCGAATGGTGCCCGCCGTTAATTCATCAGATGGATGAGGTGCGTGCATCACGAATATTCTGCCGTCCGATGGCCTGTAAAAGCGAATGCGCGATCCGGATGTTCTGCCCTTGGTGTCCATCTCAAAACCATATGACGCCATAACTTTAAGAAAGTCGGCAAATCTATACGTCGAAGGGCAGCTAAGCAGTTGAGCGATGAGTTTATCGGCCCGTGTCATCTCGATCTCACATTCTGCAACTATATTTTAGTTGCAATTTAGCGCTGATGCAAACACCATCACTATAGAACATATGTACGTATAGAACAACTGTTCGAACCACAACAAAGGTGTCTGTCCCCTACGTTGTGGTTTTCAACAAAAAGAAGCCGCCCCATTAACAGAGGCGGCATCAAGCAAGTCTATTCATTAGCGTCCCTCAAGACCCAACGAGAACGTCGCGGTAGCCCCGGCCACACCTGTCCCTCGGGCGACCCTCGCGAAGCGCGTGAGCACGAGGGAAAGGTGTGGCCGGGGCGTACAGCAGAGTTACTCGGCAGCGGCCTTGAACTTGTTGTAGTTGATCAGGCAGCCGGCCTTGACGATGGCACGCTCCTCGGCCGTCATATCGGCAATGTAGAGTTCAATCTGCTCGACCGCACCGTCGGCACGCACCACGTAGGCAGCGATGTTCTTCAGGTCGCCATCGAGCGCGGCACGGATACCCGGCACAAAGACGTAGTCGCCCACCTCAAAGTTGGGCTCCGCCTCCATCTGGAAGGGCACCATGCCCCAGTTCATCACGTTGGAGCGATAGCGCTTGGTGGCGTACTCGTGGACGATGTTGGCCAGACCGCCAATCACGCGCTGGCAACTCGCGGCCTGCTCGCGGGCAGAACCGTCACCGGGCTTCTTGGCATAGAGCATGGAGCCGTACTCGGTCGCCTTGGCATCGGCCGCGACACCCGCGCCGGCCAGTGCCTCAAACACGCCGGCAAGCTCGGTATCGAGCGCGGCCAGGTCGCCTGCGGCCTCGCCGGCCACGCGGCGCTTTTCTACCGCGTCAACCTCCTTGGAACGGCCCACGTAGGCCGGATCGCGACGGCTGAGCGTAAACTCGGCCAGGCCCAGCGGGTTGGAGCGGAAGGAGCTCGTCTCGCCCGAGGGAATGAGCTCGTCGGTCGTAGTGACCGGGTCCATGATCTTGGAGCAAACCTTGAGCAGGATATCGTCGCTGAGCGGCTCCATCGCGGGCCACGGCTTGATGTTGGGGCCCTCGACCAGCTCGTCGGCGGGCTCAGCCTTGCCAAAGCCCCAGTACACGCGCTTCTTGTAGGGAGCGTCGTCGAAGGTGTACTCGCAGGCCTCGTCCCAAGTCTCCTCGGGTAGGTCGGTCGCCGGCGTCAGGACGCCGCCGTTGGCAGCCGTCGCCGCAATGGAGCGAGCGTCCATCAGAGCCACGGCGCTCAGCTGGCCATTGCCCGGCTTGGAGCCCTCACGGTTGGGGAAGTTGCGCGTAGTGTGGCGGATCGAAAGGCCGTTGTTGGCAGGCGTGTCGCCGGCGCCAAAGCACGGACCGCAGAATGCCGTGCGCACGATCGCGCCGGCCTCCATAAGGTCGTAGATATAGCCGCGGCGTGTAAGCTCGAGTGCCACGGGCTGGCTCGTGGGATAGACCGACAGCGAGAACTCGCCGCAGCCGGTGTTGGCGCCCTTGAGCACGCGGGCAGCCTGAACCACGGAGTCGTAGTTGCCGCCCGAGCAGCCGGCGATGACGCCCTGCTGCACGTGCAGCTTGCCGTCGACGATCTTGTCGAGCAGGCTAAAGTGCGTCTTACCCTCGCCGATCTTGGCGGCCTCGAGCTCCACCTCGTGCAGGATGTCCTCGAGGTTCTCGTTGAGCTCGTCGATCTCAAAGCCGTTGGAAGGATGGAACGGCAGCGCGATCATGGGCTTGATGCTCGACAGATCGACCTCGACGCAGCCGTCGTAGTAGGCGACATCGGCGGGCTTGAGCTCGCGGTAGTCGTCGCCGCGGCCGTGCATGGTCAGGAATGCGTGCGTGTCCTCGTCAGTTGCCCAAATGGAGGAAAGGCAGGTGGTCTCGGTGGTCATGACGTCGACGCCGTTGCGGTAATCGGTCGTCATACTCGCGATGCCGGGGCCCACGAACTCCATGACCTTATTCTTGACGTAGCCCTTGGCAAAGACGGCGCGAATGATGGCGAGCGCCACGTCGTGCGGGCCGACGCCGGGACGCGGGGCGCCCGTGAGGTAGATGGCGACAACGCCGGGATAGGCAACATCGTAGGTGTCGCGCAGCAGCTGCTTTGCCAGCTCGCCGCCGCCCTCGCCCACGGCCATGGTGCCCAGGGCGCCGTAGCGGGTGTGCGAGTCGGAACCTAAGATCATCTTGCCGCAACCGGCGAAGTTCTCACGCATAAAGGAGTGGATGACGGCGATGTGTGGCGGAACGAAGATGCCGCCGTACTTCTTGGCAGCCGAGAGGCCAAAGACGTGGTCGTCCTCGTTGATGGTGCCGCCCACGGCGCACAGCGAGTTATGGCAGTTGGTGAGCACGTAGGGCAGCGGGAACTGCTCCATGCCCGAGGCGCGCGCCGTCTGGATGATGCCGACAAAGGTGATGTCATGGCTCGCCATGGCATCGAAGCGAATCTTGAGCGCCTCGGGGTCTCCGGACGTATTGTGTGCCTGGAGGATCGAATACGCGATGGTGCCGCGCTTGGCATCCTCGGGCGTCTGCGTAATACCACGCTCGGCAGCCTCGGCCGCAGGCACAACCTCGCTGCCGCCGCGCAGGTAGATGCCGTCCTCGTACAGCTTAACCATACTGTCTCCCACTCTGCCCGAAAGGCTCGGGCGCATAGCATACATTCGTTCAATATCGTGCCATAGAACAGTTGCGAGTGGGTTACGAATCTGCGCGTTCACTTTATCTCAGTAAAGTAAAGGACGAGTCTGGTGTCAGGCGGCAGATTTGGTGCAAGAGTGTCCCTTTCGACTAGTCGTTTAAGAACGCCCCCAATGACTACCCAGGCAATGCCGATGTTTTGGCGCGGACAGCGAAAGCCCGCCAGAGCGAGCAATCTGCCTTTCAACTTCGGCGGCATTGATCTTC